>ENA-OQAX01000070-OQAX01000070.1-human-gut-metagenome-genome-assembly--contig:-NODE-70-length-20093-cov-2.254332_pt1 | contig 20093 bp, 30 predicted proteins | sample MGYA00242741_ERZ504539 | MGnify/ENA primary metagenome ERZ504539 (study PRJEB26092, sample SAMD00036277) | human gut metagenome | host: Homo sapiens | study: EMG produced TPA metagenomics assembly of... | reverse complement strand
CCGCATGGGCGTTACCGAAGTGGTGCGCGGTGCAGACCTGCTTTCGTCCACGGCACGGCAGCTGTATTTGTACCGCCTGCTGGGCCTGCAGGCACCGGGGTTTGCCCACTGCCCGCTGCTGCTGGCCGCGGTCGTCGCCGTTGCAAACTAGGGGCTGCTCGCCCCTAGTAACCCCAAAGCTGTTGGGCTCCATACAAAAAATCCAAGTCGCTCCGCTAGAGGATTTTTTTGTGTTGCGCCGATTTCAAGGCCCCTCAGTCGCTGTGCGACAGCTCCCCGCAGAGCGAGCGCCAGCAGATGCAGCTACTCGCCACGGCCCCTTCCCGTGAAAAAGCAAATCAGGAATGACCGCAGTCATTCCTGATTTGCAAATATAAAAATATTTTCCGCTGAAAAATGCCCAGAGTGAAACGGAGGCATTTAAATGGTTAGGCCTGCGATAGCACAGACAAAAAGAAAAAGCGGTGACTCGTGCAGGTTGAGTCATCGCTTTTCTTGCCCCTTGCGGGGCAGGCAGGGTAAATGATAAGAAGGTAAATGAAGAAAATAGCAATTTTAAGAACAAAGGTTTTGTGCTGAGCGAAGAACCGCTCGTAGAAGTCCATGTATCCAACGTAGTGCCTTTGTTGGATACAACATACCACTTTTTTTTGGAAGAATTACAAGCCCTTTTTTCGATTTTTCACCGATAAACGTGCGAAAAATCGCATTTTGGAGAAACGCACAAATTCAACGAAAAGTTCCCGGCAAACTGACGAACAAGCATAAAAATGAGCCGGTGCGGCCCGGAACGGCGGCAAAAAAGACGCAGAATGCGACAGTTCTTTACAAGAACCGGCCCGTGTGCTAAGATGAATACATTCAATGGGAAGTCTGCCCTGCGAAGGGTGGGCGTATGTGTCCGAGCGGGATGGCCCGGCACGGGGAAAGGAGCATATCAATGGAAAATCAGGCGGTGAGCGGAACAAAAAAGCCGCTCTTCGGAGGGCGGAAGCCGCTGTTCACACAAAAGGAACTGCTGCTGCTGACCGGCCCGCTGCTGGTGGAGCAGCTGCTGGAAGTGACCGTGGGTATGGCCGATACCATGATGGTGTCCCGCTGCGGCGAAGCGGCCATTTCCGGTGTCAGCCTTGTGGACATGATCAACAACCTCATCATCGTGCTGTTTGCGGCGCTGGCCACTGGCGGCGCAGTGGTGGTAAGCCAGTTTTTGGGTGCGCGGGAGCAGAAGGAGGCCGATGCAAGCTCTGGCCAGCTGCTTTTGCTCAGCGGCGTATTCGGTTTGCTGGTGGGGGCATTCTGTTTTGTTTTTGCAAGGCCGATGATCCGGCTGTTCTACGGTGCCATCGATGCCGATGTGCTGGATGCCAGCGTGCTGTACCTGCGTATCATCGCCATCAGTTATCCGTTTCTGGCACTGTATAACGGCGGTGCGGCACTGTTCCGCAGCATGGGCAACTCCAAGATCTCCATGCAGATCAGCTTTTTGATGAACGTGATCAACATTGTGGGCAACGCAGTGTGCATCTTCGGATTTAAAATGGGTGTAGACGGCGTTGCATGGCCCAGCGTGCTGTCTCGTGTGGTGGCAGCGGCCCTTATCCTGCGCAAGTGCTACCAGAAGGGCAATGCCATCACGGTGCCCAAGACCACCCGGCTGGATGCAAAGATGACAAAGCGCATTCTGGGCATCGGCATCCCGTCCGCCTTTGAGAACAGCCTGTTCGAGGCTGGACGCATTCTGGTGGTGAGCATGATCTCCACCTTCGGCACAGTGCAGATCGCAGCAAACGCCGTGGCAAACAATCTGGACGGCATGGGCGTGATCCCCGGCAAGGCCCTCAGCCTTGCCATGATCACGGTGGTGGGCCGCTGCATCGGTGCGCGGGACGACGAGCAGGCTGTTTATTATACCCGCAAGCTGACGGTGTGGTCTTACATCGCAATGAGTCTTTCCAACGGTGCCATCCTGCTGTTTTTGCACAAGCTCATCGGCATCTACGCGCTGTCCGGTGAGACGATGGTGCTTTCTGAGCTGCTGGTACGTATCCATGCAGGCTTTGCCATCCTGCTGTGGACCCTGTCCTTCGTGCTGCCCAACGCCCTGCGTGCAGCCAACGATGTGAGTTCACCATGATCGTGTCCATCCTGAGCATGGCGGTGTGGCGGCTGGGCTTCAGCTACCTGCTGTGCGTGGCGCATGGCTGGGGGCGCTGTGGGCGTGTGGATCAGCAATGATCATTGACTGGGTTTGCCGCGTGACATGCTTTGTGCTCCGCTTCCGCAGCGGTGTATGGAAAACCAAATATCAGGCATAACATAAAGAGGAGTATACCTATGAAACTGATCAGCTGGAACGTCAACGGCCTGCGCGCCTGCCTGACCCATGGCTTTGCCGAGAGCTTTGCGGCTCTGGATGCCGATATCTTTTCGGTGCAGGAGACCAAGATGCAGCCCGGTCAGGCGGATTTTGCGCCGGATGGCTACACCGAGTATACCTATTCTGCCGAGAAGAAGGGCTACTCCGGCACGGCCTGCTGGTGCCGTGAGCAGCCGCTGTCCGTGACCACCGGCATCGGCATTGAGCAGCACGACCACGAGGGCCGTGTGCTCACGCTGGAATACCCGGGGTTCTGGCTGGTGAACTGCTATACCCCCAACAGTCAGGACGGGCTGAAGCGTCTGGACTACCGCATGGAGTGGGAGGATGCCTTCCGTGCCTACCTGCTGGCACTGGACGCAAAAAAGCCGGTGATCCTGTGCGGCGATCTGAATGTTGCCCATAGGGAGATCGACATCAAGAACGACAAGACCAACCACATGAGCGCAGGCTTTACCGATCAGGAGCGCGGTAAAATGACCGAACTGCTGGACGCAGGCTTTGCCGACAGCTTCCGCGTGCTGCACCCGGACGAGGTGAAGTACAGCTGGTGGAGCTACCGCTTCCACGCCCGCGAGAAGAATGCGGGCTGGCGCATCGATTACTTCATCGTGTCCCGCCGCATTGCCGATAGATCCGCGCGGCGGAGATCCACAACGAGATCTTCGGCTCAGACCACTGCCCGGTGGAGCTGGACATTGACCTGTAACCTGTAAAAAAAATGCCTGCTCTCCCGGAAAGAGCAGGAAAAAGGAGACTCTATGCTCAAAAGCTATCTGCTGGTATTTTTTGTTTCCATGGTGCCGCTCATTGAACTGCGCGGAGCCATCCCCATCGGGCTTGGCATGGGCCTGCCCATCCTGCCCACCTATCTGGTGTGCGTGGTGGGCAACATGATCCCGGTGCCGTTCATCTATCTGTTTGCACGCAAATTCCTGATCTGGGGCTACCACAAGCCCCTTATCGGGCCAATCTGCAAGTTCTGCATCGTCAAAGGCGAGAAAGGCGGCCGCGCACTGGAAGCCAAGGCGGGCCGCGGCCTTGTGGTGGCGCTGCTGCTGTTCGTGGGTATCCCGCTGCCGGGCACCGGCGCGTGGACCGGCACGCTGGCGGGTTCGATCCTGGATATGAAGTTCAAGGACGTGGTCAAGGCCTGCATGGGCGGCGTGCTGCTGGCGGGCATCATCATGGGTCTGGCCAGCGCGGGCCTGCTGGGTGCGCTGAGCACCCTGTTCTCGGTGGGCTGAGAAAAAAGACTGTGTTCTGGCAAAGAACAACAATTGACAATGGCATTTGCCGCTGAGTATGCTAAAATAAAAGGTGTTTTGAAACCGGCGGCGCAAAGCTGCCGGACAGAAAGGAACGATAAGATCATGGATCAGGCACTGAATCAGAAAATCGACGCATATATTGCGCAAAACAAGGAACAGCTGCTGAAGGATATTGCCGCTCTGGTGGCAGTCAACAGCGTAGAGGGCACCCCGGAAGAGGGTGCACCCTTCGGCGCAGGCCCCCGTGCAGCGCTGGACAAGACGCTGGAGCTGGCTGCGGGCATGGGCTTTGCCACCCGCAACTGCGAAAACTACATCGGCTATGCAGAGCTGGCCGGCAAGGACCCTGAAAAGTATCTGGCGACCATCTGCCATGTGGACGTGGTGCCCGTGGGCAACGGCTGGACGGCCGACCCCTTCACCATGCGCATTCAGGACGGCTGGCTGCTGGGCCGCGGCGTGCCGACGACAAAGGCCCCATGGTGGCTACCCTGTATGCCCTGAAGTTCCTCAAGGAGCAGGGCTATGAGCTGCGCTACCCCATCCGCGCACTGGCAGGCACCAACGAGGAGACCCACATGCAGGATGTGGACTACTACCTCAAGAACTACCCGGCTCCCGCTTTCTGCTTTACCCCGGATGCCGAGTTCCCGGTGTGCAACGGCGAGAAGGGCCTGTTCGGTGCCAAGATCGTCAGCCCGGTGTGCAACGGCGTCATCGTGGAGATCGAGGGCGGCGTGGCAAACAACGCCGTGCCCGACCGTGCAAGCGCGCTGGTCAGGACCGACATCTCTAAGCTGAAGAATGCCCCCAACATCACGCTGGAGCCGGAAGGCGACGGCGTGCGCATCCGCGGCTGGGGCAAGTCCGGCCACGCAGCCATGCCGCAGGGCACCGTGAACGCCATTGGTCTGGTGGTGAACTACCTGCTGGACAATGGCCTGTGCAATGAGACCGAGCGCGCCTATCTGGAGGCCGTGCGCAAGCTGCACGCTTCCACCGCCGGTGAGGGTCTGGGCATCAACTGCGCCGACGGCCCCTTTGGCCCGCTGACCGTGATCGGCGGCCGCATCTACATGGAAGATGGCCGCATTTTCCAGACCATGGACAGCCGCTTCCCCACCTGCACCAACGGCAAAAAGATGACCGAGCAGATCCGTGCCGCACTGGGCGATGGCGCTGAGCTGCGCGATGTGACCGCTGCCGAGCCCTTCTATATTGAAGCCGACAGCCCCGCCATTCTGGCCTGCATCAACACCTACAACGAAGTGACCGGCGAGAACGCTAAGCCCTTCACCATGGGCGGCGGCACCTATGCCCGCCACTTCCCCTATGCTGTCAGCTTCGGCCCCGAGCATGTGGACCTGCCGCTGCCGGAGTTCGGCGGCCCGATGCACGGTGCAAACGAAGCTGCACCCATTGACAAGCTGCTGGAAGCCGTGAAGATCTATATCATCGCGCTGCTGCGCCTTGAGGAGATCGACTTCTGATGCAGCCGATGAATGTGCTCGTCATCGACGGGCAGGGCGGGGGCCTTGGCAAACAGCTGGTGGCAGCCTGAGCACGCAGTGTCCGGAGGCCCGGCTCACTGCGGTGGGCACCAACAGTCTGGCGGCAAACGCCATGCGCAAGGCCGGTGCCCCGCGTGCCGCCACCGGCGAGAACGCCGTGGTGGTGAACTGCCGCAGCGCGGATATCATCGTGGGGCCCATCGGCATCGTCGTTGCGGATGCACTGCTGGGCGAGATCACGCCCGCCATGGCCACAGCCGTGTGCCAGAGCCATGCGACGCGGGTGCTCATCCCGGTGATAAACATATAGGTTATGCGATAGCAGTGGCAGTGATCACGATACTGCCAATGACCATGACACTTGTAGATGCAAAACTTTTTCCGGTATATCTGCTGATTTGGCTGATGGTGGGATTTTCCCTGACAGCCTATGCAGATTCCTGGTTTATGTGGAAACTGTTCAAACCGTATTTCAAAGAGGACGAAGAAGAACATCACTATGTAGATACAGAACCGGATCAGTATGCTTTTTAACAAAAAAACAACAAAGAAATGAGAGGTACAGAGTATGGAATGGATTAAGTATCATGAGGCAGAAAAAGTATTTGACCTGAGAACAGAAAACAGCACCTATCAGATGCAGGTAAGAGAGTATGATACTCTGGTTCATCTGTATTATGGATGCCCGGTAGGGGATTCCCTGATTACGGACAGGATTGTATGTGTGGACAGAGGATTCTCCGGAAATCCGTATGAAGCAGGAAAAGACAAAACATTTTCCCTGGATACTCTGCCGCAGGAATATACAGCTTACGGAAACGGAGATTATCGTATCAATGGTCTGGAAGTAGAGCAGGCAGACGGCAGCGACACTGCAAATCTGAAATTTGAATCCTATGAGATCACAAAAGGAAAATACAGCCTGAAAGGTCTCCCTGCAATGTTTGCAAAAGAAGATGAGGCAGAGACATTGGAGATTGTCCTGGCAGACCGTGTCAGCGGACTGAAAGCACATCTTCTCTACAGTGTATTCCCACATCTGGATGTGATCACCAGAGCAGTTCGTCTGGAACAGACTGGTGAGACACCTGTTACAGTAAAGAAAGCAATGTCTATGGAAATGGATTTTGAATATAGAGAAATGGATGCAGTTCATTTCTATGGCAGACATAACGTAGAACGTCAGATGGAAAGAACACATCTGGGTCATGCAAACTGGTCTGTAGGAAGTATTCGCGGCACTTCCAGTCATCATCATAACCCATTTGTAATCCTCTGCGACAGAAACACAGAAGAAACATATGGAAACTGCTATGGATATGCACTGGCTTATAGTGGAAACTTTACATTTGAGACAGAGGTAGATCAGGTAGGACATACCCGTGTGGTAATGGGAATCCATCCATATCATTTCGCATGGACACTGGAAAAAGGTGACACATTGAAACTCCGGAAGTGATTATGTCATATTCCGCAGAAGGATTTGGAAAACTTTCTCGCATTTATCATGATGCATACAGAAACAACCTGATCCGCAGCAAATACGTAGAACGGCCAAGACCAATCCTCGTAAACAACTGGGAAGCTACCTATTTTGATTTTGATGCAGACAAACTGTATCATATTGCAGAAGAAGCCAGGAACATTGGCTTGGATATGTTTGTTCTGGACGATGGATGGTTTGGCAAAAGAGATAATGACTGGTGCGCACTTGGTGACTGGGAAGTAAATGAAGAGAAGATCAAAGGTGGACTTCCTGCACTTGCAGAGAGAATCCACGGACTTGGACTGAAATTCGGTCTCTGGGTAGAGCCGGAGATGATTTCCGAGGACAGTGATCTCTACAGAGAATATCCGGACTGGGCATTGAAGATTCCGGGACGTGCTATGAACCGGAGCAGACATCAGCTCAATCTGGACATTACCAGAAAAGAAGTCCGTGACCATATCATGAACCAGATTTTCAAAGTTCTGGATGCATGCAAGGCAGATTATGTAAAATGGGATATGAACCGCAGTGTAGACAACGTATTCTCCGCAGCACTTCCAAAAGAACGCCAGGGAGAGGTTTATCACAGATATGTACTTGCAGTATATGAAATGATGGAAAGCCTTGTGCAGAGATATCCAAATCTTCTGTTTGAATCCTGCTCAGGTGGCGGCGGAAGATTTGATGCAGGAATGCTCTATTATTCTCCGCAGATCTGGTGCAGCGATAACACTGATGCTATTGACAGACTGAAAATCCAGTACGGTACTTCTTTCGGATATCCGGTAAGTGCAATGGGGGGCTCATGTCAGCGTATGCCCGAACCACCAGTCCGGCAGGATCACACCATTCGAGACAAGAGGAACGGTTGCATCATCCGGTACATTTGGCTATGAACTGGATCTGATGAAGATGTCCGAAGAAGACAAAAAGACAGCCAGAGAGCAGATTCTGAAATACAAAGAAATCGAGCATCTGGTACAGTCCGGAGATTACTATCGTCTGATAAATCCATTTGAAAACAACAACCATGTACTCTGGCAGTTCGTATCCAAGGACAAAAAAGAGACAGTTGTATGTGGCGTAAGACTCCACAGCGAAGCTAATCCGTATATCTATCTTTTCTATCCTCAGGGACTGGATGCAGATCTGCATTACGAAGACATTGCAACCGGAAAAGTATACACAGGCGCAGCACTGATGAAAGCAGGACTGCCATTACCACTGACAACAGGTGATTACCAGCCAATCAGATTTACATTTAAGGCAGTGGAGAAATAATTACCGAATCAAATAAGTTATCTGATTCAATTGTAGGTGACTGTTTGAACATAATAAAAAGATGAAAACCAGTAATTAAGTTTATTAATAGCAGATAAGCTTAGTTACTGGCTTTTTTTGTCCTTTGCCATCTATAGATATCAATCAATAAATAATCACAAAATTTTATATGATATATCTTTATAAGATGTTGTAGAATGATGTAAAATAGTCGTAGAATTATAAAAAACGAGGCAGGTAAAGAAAAATGAAAGAGAAAATCAAAAAATGCCGGGAAGAATCAGAAATTATTTTTGCTCACATATGAGTGCGCAGGTTACAGTAACAGTAGTATTACTTCTGATTCTGGCAGGTCTGGTCCTTCAGATTTACGTAAAAAATCAATATTTTAATTATCTGCTCAGGAATACCAGATCAATGGAAGAATCCATGATTGAAACATCGACGATTAATATTGATGCAAATCTGAAGGATATCATCAGTGCTGCATGCAATGTAGGAGTTAATGAGACATTAAGAGTTCTGGTAGAAAACACGGAAGCAGACGGAATACTTCTGGCAAAAGAAAAACTGACATTGGGCAGCAGAATGGATGATATTGCTCATCAGATTGGAAGTGTTGTATCTATTGCAATTGTATCAGATGAAGGTCTGTGGCAGGAGTATGGGGGTTTATTGGTACCAGACATCTTCAAAAGGAGTATGGGAAGATGGCAATCTGGATAAACTTCAGGAAATATATGAAAAGACCATGGCACTTCAGAAAGAGAAAGCAAATGTCAGGTACTATGTAGAGACAGATCCTGCTGTTCACAGTCAGTGGCCGCAGATAAGAATGGTACATATTGCAGTTCCGCTGATTGGAAAAACTTACAGTTATTCTCATGTGAAAAATGTAGCGGTCGTATCTTTCGATATGGGAGATATTCTGGAAAAAAAGTGCTTTTGACAGAGTAGCTGATAAACCTCTTTCGATTGGATATATTGCAGATGAAAATAACAGAATCATTTACCATCCAAATGAAGAGTACGATGGAATGACAGTGGAAAGTTACAGAAAAACGCTGGACAGTACCGAGAATATCAGCAGATCATTAAAATATTTTGGATGGACAGCATATATTACCACGGATCTTGGAAAAATGCGTGCACAGGTTAACCAGATGTATACCAGAAGCATTTATGTATATCTGTTTTTGTTGTGTATCTGTGGATTTTTATGGCAGTTTACAATACGAAGAGTATTAAAACCAATTGATATTATACGGGATTCTATGCGAAATATTAAACTTTCCAAGAATCTTCCGAAGATAGAAGTAAAGGGAACCAATGAGATATGGCAGTTGGCTGGTTATTATAACGAAATGGCGGAAACTCTGGAACGACAGTACAAGGAAATACGTAGATATTATCGTGAAAAGAATCTTTCTATCCGTCAGAAAAATAAGGCAGAGAAAGAAGCTCTGGAATCACAGATCAATGCACATTTTCTCTGCAATACACTGACTGCGATCAATTATAATGCGATAGATAATGAAGATTATGAGGTAGCAGATCTTCTGAAAAAGCTTTCTAATATGCTTTCATATACATTCTCAAGGAAGCTTGTGTCAGTAAGTCTGGGGCAGGAACTGAGATGGGTAGAGCAGTATCTATATCTGCAGAAGTTCAGGCTTATGGATGTGTTTGACTACGAGATTGAATTTCAGGAAGAATACGGCGAATGGCCATGCTGTAAACTGTTTATTCAGCCATTTGTGGAGAATTCTATCCTTCATGGTTTTGAAGGAAGAGAAAGCGGGGGAATGATCCGTATTACGGGTCACATTGATGGATCCAGATTCCGTCTTTGCATTGAAGATAATGGATGTGGAATGAATGAAGATACAGAGAAACTGATGCAGCAGATTCTTATGGAAAAGCATACTTTGGATTTGGCAGGAACAGGAATCGGGATTCAGAATGTAGTGACAAGACTGCGAATGTATTATGGAGAAGAACTTTCTGTAGTTTTGGAATCAGAACCTGAAAAGGGGACAAAATTTACTTTCTGGCTTCCAATACCAGAGAATCCGGAGAAAGATATAGAGTAAATAAATGTAGCAAAAAAAGTAACAGAGGAGGTCTTTATACATTGAGAATTTTAATTGCAGAAGATGAGCAGAGAACCAGACAGGGATTAGTAAGGGTTTTGCAGAGCCTGAGGGATGAGTATGAGATTGTGGCACAGGCATCTAATGGAAAAGCAGCGTTGGAAATGATTCTGGAACAGAAGCCGGATGTGGTTTTATTGATATCAAGATGCCGTTTATGGACGGGCTTTCAGTAATAGAAGCTGCCAGAGCTCAGGGAATTTAAGGCAGAATTTGTGATTGTAAGTGCATATGCAGATTTTTGATTTTTGCCAAGCAGTCAATTTCTCTTGGTGTAATAGAGTATCTTCTGAAACCTCTTACAAGAGATGAGGCAGAAGCAGTACTGAAGAAAATTGAGAATAAGATCAGTGGAAAAAAATAGCTATTCCCGCAGAAAATCCAGAAATTTGAGAGATAAATATCCGGATGCTCACCCTATGATTCTGCAAGCTCTGGATATCATACAGAGTGGATATGCCGGAAAAATAAGCCAGAAGAAATTGGCAGAAGATCTTGGGCTGAGCCAGGAATATTTCAGTTATCTTTTTGGAAAAAATATCGGAGAAAAATTTCAGCACTTTTCTAAGGGAGTATAGAATTGAACAGGCACAGTATATGTTGAGGGAAGAAATATGTGATCAGAGGGATGTTCCTTATCAGGTAGGATTTTCCGATTCTAAATACTTCAAAAAAGTCTTTCGCGAGGTGACAGGAAAGAGTCCATCTGAATATCTGTCAGAAATAAAAAGAGTAAAAATATAAGAAATATATGGAAAATATCCTGAAAATCTTAAAATATTTCCTTAATCTTAAAATATTATCCGTACAAAATTCCTTTTTCCATAAAATCTTGGGTTATGCGGTGGAAATTTGAATGGTAAAATATATACAACAAAAACAACAGAGAGACGACTTAAAAATTGTGCAACTAACCAAAAACAAAAATTCAACTAAGAAGGAAAAAGGGAGGAAAAAACATGAAAAAAACATTATTTACAGCAACATTATTGGCGGCTTCGCTGATGGCGGCATCAACTGTACAGGCAGCTCCGCAGGAAGTTACAATGTGGCATTATTTTGATCAGAAGCCAGAGCAGGAAATGCTCGCAGACATGGTTGAAGAATATAACTCTTTACAGGATGACATTCACATCAATGCAACATTCGTATCCAGAACAGAGTTAATGAACCAGTACACAGTTGGAGCACTTTCAGGAGAACTTCCTGATATCGGACAGGTAGATTCACCGGATATGGAATCTTACATATCTCTCGGAGTATTCGAAGATATCACTGATGAGCTGGAATCATGGGGAGAACTGGATCAGTTCTATGATGGACCATTAAGCTCCTGTAAAGACCCTGATGGAAAAGTTTACGGACTTCCACAGAATAGTAACTGTCTTGCACTTGCTTGCAATATGGATCTTCTGAAAGCAGCCGGATATGATCATATGCCGCAGAGTCTTGATGAGTTCAAGGAAATGGTTGCAGCAACAACAGATGCATCCAATGATGTATACGGATTCGCAATGTGTGCAGTATCTACAGAAGAAGGAACATTCCAGATCCTTCCATGGCTGAGATCTGTACAGAATGGAACTGGCGTTAATGTTGATAATATTACTGCTGATTCTGCTGTAAATGGATTACAGACACTTGGAGATTTTGTAGCAAACGGATACATGAGTAAAGAGTGTGTAAACTGGACACAGGCAGATGCATGGAATCAGTTCTGCGCAGGAAAAGCTGCATTTGCAGAATGTGGAACATGGCATCTGGCACAGACAGATGCAATCAACGGAGCATTTGAATATGACTTTACACTTCTTCCAACAGGCGACGAAGGAACCTCTACATCTACAATCGGTGGTGAGAACTTTGGTGTCTGCAAAGGATCAGAAAACAAAGAAGCATGTGCTAAATTCCTTGAGTGGCTCTGCTCACAGGAAAACGAAGCAAAATGGGCAGCTGTAGGCGGAAAGATTCCTACAAGACAGGATGCGACAGCTGAATACACATTTGAGCAGGATGGATTTAAGGTATTTACAGATGAAATGAATTATGCGCAGGCTCGTGGACCGCACGCTGAATGGCCATCTATTTCTGAAGCGGTTTATACAGCAACACAGTCTGTAATCGTAGACGGAACATCTGCAAAAGACGCTCTTGAAACAGCAGCAGCTAAAATTAATCCAATCGTAGAAGAAACTCCTCTTCCTGAAAGCAACTAAAACTAACAAACAGGGAAGGATGTGGCTTTAATGGCAGCAAAGTCTAGGACTATGGCGCAGCAAAAGACGAAAGAAGCATACTGTTTCATTGTACCTGCATTTATTTATATGATCCTTGTGCTGGGATACCCGATCGTTTATAACATTATTCTCAGTCTTAAGGATGTAAATGTAAAGAACCTGAAATCAGGAACTTCCGTATTTGTCGGATTACAGAACTATATTGATTTATTCCATGATCCGACATTTCTTCTGGTTCTGCGCAATACATTTATTTTTACAATAGCTTGTCTTATTTTCCAGTTTACCATCGGATTTGCATTTGCGATGTTTTTCAATCAGAAATTTAAACTCGCAGGTCCGATCAGAGGTCTGATTCTTGTCAGCTATATGATGCCAATGGCAGTAACTGGTCTTCTTGGTAAAAATATCTTTTCCAAATGCAGGTCTTATCAATGACCTGCTTGGAAAAATCGGAATCAGCGGTCCGGAATGGCTGGTTAACACCAGCACAGCTCTGATTGCAGTAATTATTATGAACTGCTGGGTAGGTATTCCGTTTAATATGCTCCTTCTTGTATCAGGACTTACAAGTATTTCACCGGATGTATACGAGAGCGCATCCATGGATGGAGCAAACTGGGGACAACGTTTTCTTTTTATAACTCTTCCCCTGATGAAAGAGTCAATTCTTGCAGTACTGATGTTAGGATTTATCTATACATTCCGTGCATTTGACCTGATGTATATCATGACAGCCGGAGGTCCGTTGAATTCAACAGATGTGCTGGGAACATATTCTTATATGTTATCATTTACACAGTTTAACTTTTCAAAAGGTGCGGCAGTTGCAATGGTACTGTTTGCATGCCTGTTCCTTATTGGTCTGTTCTATCTGAAACTGTTATCAAAAGAAGAGGAGGAAGGCTGATATGGATAATATGACAGGTGCTGAAAAGGCAAAAGAGATCAGAAATTCGATATTTGCACTTCTTATTGCATTTATCTTCTTATTTCCGATTTACTGGCTGATACAGATTTCATTTAAGTCAGATGCAGAAACATTTGGAAGGTTCTTACCTATTTTCCACATGATTTCACCTTTGAACCGTGGCTGGAAAACTTAACAGATAAAACGTTTTCTGATATCTTTGAAAACAGTTTTCTTAATGGACTTTTGACAATGGCAATTGCTCTGGTACTCGGTGTCCCGGCAGCATATGGAATGGGAAGATACAGAGTAAAAGGTGGAAATGTTTTCCTTCTTACATTTCTGATTTCACAGATGCTTCCTCCATCCCTGACATTGACCCCAATGTATCTGATTTTCAGTAAAATTGGGCTTTCTTGGAAATCATCTGACAGCTCCGGTTGCGATTGCAGCCAGTTCTATACCGTTTGTAATCGTAACATTGAGACCCTATTTCAGAAGTATTCCGGTATCATTGGATGAGGCCGCAAGACTGGATGGATGCGGATCGGTAAAAGCATTTCTTATGGTTATGCTTCCGGCAGTAAAAACAGGAATTATTACTATCATGGTTATTTCATTCCTGAACGGCTGGAATGATCTGGTATATTCAATGACATTTAATGTTGCAGAGACAATGAGACCTTTGACAGCGAATATTTATAAATTCCAGAGTGCATATGGTACAAGATGGAACTGTATCATGGCTTATGGTGCAATACTGGTACTTCCGGTAATTCTGATGTTTATTTTCTTACAGAAATATATTGTAGGCGGTCTTGTCGCAGGTGCGGTAAAAGACTGATAAAATAAAGCTATTATTTATATTATAAACAAGTTCAGCGGATTAGAACAAAACAGATAAAACTGCAGTTCCAATTCGCTGAAACTCCATTAAGAATGAAAAGGAGAAGGCAGAAAATGGCAAATCAGGAAGAAGTAAGAGACGTATATGGGTATTTTGAGCAAAAAGGAAATGCGCTGTGCTACCGTTATGAGGCTGAACGGGTAAGAATTGAGCCGTGGGGTGCTGACAGCCTTCGTGTACGTGCATGGAAAACCGCAGAGATGGATCAGGCAGACTGGGCATTGATCAAACCAGAGAAGGAAATCACACCGGAAATCGAAGTTCGCGAAGACGGAGCAACGATCCGTAATGGTAAGATCCGTGCAGAGATTAATCTGATCGGTAAAATTGCATTTTATAATCAGAAAGGAGAACTTTTACTGGATGAGTATGTCCGCAACAGAAAAGATATGTTCGGAAATACCTGCAGTTCTCTTGAAGTAGAAGCCAGAGAATTTAAGCCTATCACAGGTGGGGATTACAGACTGACAATGCGTTTTGTTTCCACACCGGAGGAGAAAATATATGGTATGGGCCAGTATCAGCAGCCATACTTGATGTAAAGGGAGCTGATCTTGAACTGGCACACAGAAATTCACAGGCAAGTGTTCCGTTCATGCTTTCTAGTCTTGGATATGGATTCTTGTGGAATAATCCGGCTGTAGGACGTGTAAAATTTTGGCAAAAATATTACAACATGGGAAGCATTTTCTTCCAAGAAACTGGATTATTGGATCACAGCAGGTGACACACCGGCCGAAATCGAAGAAGCTTATGCAAATGCAACAGGCAAAGTTCCGATGATGCCGGAATATGCAATGGGATTCTGGCAGTGCAAACTTCGTTATCAGACACAGGAAGAACTTCTTGAAGTAGCAAGAGAATATAAACGCCGTAACCTCCCGATTTCTGTAATAGTTGTTGACTTCTTTCACTGGCCAATGCAGGGCGAATGGAAATTTGACCCGACATACTGGCCGGATCCGGATGCAATGATCAAAGAACTGAAAGATATGGGAATTGAACTGATGGTTTCCATCTGGCCGACAGTAGATTACAGAAGCGAGAATTTCAATGAAATGAAGAGTAAAGGTCTTCTGATCCGCGTAGATTCCGGATATCCGATATCCATGGATTTTCAGGGAAATACACTTCATTACGATGCAACTAATCCGGAAGCACGTGAATATGTATGGGAAAAAGCAAAGAAGAATTATTATGATAAAGGTGTAAAAGTATTCTGGCTGGATGAAGCAGAACCGGAATATACAGTTTATGATTTCGAGAATTATCGTTATCATCTCGGACCGGATATTCAGGTTGGAAATATTTATCCTGTTATGTATGCAAAGACATTTTTTGATGGAATGAAAGCAGAAGGACAGGAGAACATTATCAATCTTCTCCGCTGCGCATGGGCCGGTTCACAGAAATATGGTGCACTGGTCTGGTCCGGAGACATCAAATCTTCCTTCCCGAGTATGAAAAATCAGGTTGCAGCAGGTCTTAATATGGGAATTGCAGGTATTCCGTGGTGGACAACAGATATCGGCGGATTTTTCGGAGCAAATATAAATGATCCGGAATTCCATGAACTTCTGGTCCGTTGGTTTGAATATGGATGCTTCTGTCCGGTTATGAGACTTCACGGATATCGCTGGCCGCTTCAGCCTCAGTATGGTACAACTGGTGGAGCTACATGTGTATCAGGAGCACCAAATGAGGTATGGAGTTACACAGATCAGGTTTGTGAGATTCTGTCAGATTATTTGAGATTAAGAGAGCGCATGCTTCCATATATTACAGAATTGATGGCGGAGGCTCATGAAAAAGGAACTCCTGTTATGCGTCCGTTGTTCTATGACTTCCCGGAAGACAAAGAAAGTTGGAATGTAGAGACAGAGTATATGTTTGGACCAAAAGTTCTGGTAAAACCGATCACAGATGCAGATGCACGTGAGACAGATGTATATCTTCCTGGTGGAGCCTCCTGGACAAATGCATGGACAGGTGAAACCTTTGAAGGTGGACAGAAAGTACATGTGGCAGCACCGATCGAGCAGATTCCATTGTTTACAAGAGATGGTTACAAACTGCCGATGAAATAAAGAAGTTTAAAGATCAGGAGGTGTCGCAGAATTATCGAGGGATAATTTTCGACACCCTTTAAAGAACATTTAACCCGTGTCACCGCTGATCCAAATGGATGATAAAGGAGAAGAAAAAATGGGAAAAGCAGCAAATTCAAGTATTTCTCTTAAACAGATTCATGTTACAGATAATTTTTGGAATAAATATGTGCATCTGGTAAAGGATGTGATTATTCCTTATCAGTGGGATATTCTGAATGATAAACTGGAAGATGTAGAAACCAGTCATTGTATAGAAAATTTCAAAATTGCAGCAGGAGAAAAAGAGGGAGAATTTCAGGGCGCGTATTTCAGGATACGGATGTTGCAAAATGGCTGGAAGCAGTTGGTTTTGTGTTAAATTATGAAAGAGATGAAAAGCTGGAAGAATTGGCTGATGAGACGATTGAACTGATCGGACGTGCACAGCAGCCGGATGGATATTTAAATACATATTTTACGATCAAAGAACCGGATGGACGATGGAGTAATCTTATGGAAGGTCATGAGCTTTATACAGCAGGGCATATGATCGAGGCAGCAGTAGCATACTATGAAGCAACCGGAAAACGTAGATTCCTGGAAATTGTATCAAAAATTTGCAGATCTTGTCTGCCAGACTTTCGGACCGGAAGAGGGAAAAATCCATGGATATCCGGGACATCAGGAAATAGAACTGGCACTTGTAAAGCTTTACCGTGTAACACGTGAGAAAAAATATCTGGATCTGGCAAAATATTTCATAGATCTGAGAGGTACTGGCAAAATTATTTTCTGGAGGAGGAAAAGAGACCGGGACATAAGCGTATTTTTCCGGATTTTGTAAATTATGATACCATGTATGCGCAGGCACATAAACCGGTAAGAAAACAGAGGACAGCAGAAGGACACGCTGTAAGAGCAAACTATATGTATTCTGCAATGGCAGACCTGGCATATGAATATCAGGATAAAGAATTACAGCAGGCATGCCGAAACTTGTGGGATAATATGGTGCACAAAAGAATGTATATTACAGGAAGTGTTGGATCTTCTGGATTCTTGGAACGATTTACAACAGATTATGATCTGCCAAATGACAGCAATTATTCTGAGACATGTGCTACGATTGCACTTGCTATGTTTGGAAAGAGAATGGCAGATATGGAGAAGGATGCTTCTTATATGGATGTAGTGGAACGGGCTTTATATAATACACTTTTATCAGGCATAGCTATGGATGGAAAAAGCTTTTTTTTATGTAAATCCTCTGGAAGTATGGCCGGTAAGCTGTATGCCGAGAACTTCACGCGAACATGTGAAACCTGTCAGGCAGAAATGGTTTGGTGTTGCATGCTGCCCGCCAAACATTACCAGAACATTGGCATCTCTTGGACAATACATCTATTTTCAAGAAGAAAATGAAATTTACGTAAATCTGTATGTTGCAAATGAAACAGAAGTTACACTTAATGGAGTTCCGTTCAAAATTACGTTAAAAGGAAATTTCCCATGGGAAAACAAGATGACAGTTTCTGTAGATGGTGTGCAAGAAACTGAGGCGATGATCGCATTCAGGGTTGCCGGCATATGCAGTAGAATTTCAAAATTTTGAGAAACGGTAAAGAAAGAGAATCTGACAGAAGACCATGGATATATTAAAATTTCCGGAAAAATGTATAAAGAAACATTTGAAATAAGTTTTGATGCAGAGCCAGTATTTGTTCATGCAAATCCACAGGTAAGAGTTGACAGTGCAAAAGTGGCAGTAGTAAAGGGACCTCTGGTTTACTGTGTGGAAGAAGCGGATAACGGGGGAGAATCTTTCTTCTGTTATGGTTAATACTGATCAGAAGATTGAAGAAACATATGATGACGAACTTCTGGAAGGATGCAGTGTACTCCATATAACCGGCAAAAAATTATAGAGAAGGGTTGGAATGAAGGAATATTGTATCAGAACAGAAAAGTAGAACTGGAAGATGTTAAATTGACACTGGTACCATATTGTTATTGGGGAAATCGTGAAAATGGAGAAATGCTTGTGTGGATGAAGGAACTTTTTTATATGTAATTCGCTGATAAAATAAAGGAAAAATAAAAGGAGATCGCAGAAAAAATATGTGGTCTCCTTTTGGTCTGTTCAGTATTTGTTTGATTATAGGCTGACAATTATTTTTTCTTTTTGGAATTATGCTCCGATTCCGGATTCATCCCGTCGATTATATGCTCGATCATCATCTTTTTTACATAAACATCAAAGCTTAACAGACAGATAAAGGAAAATCTTTTCAGGTTCGCCTGATCTTCTTCATCTGCGTCCTCGAAAGTATCCTGTGCTGTTTTGTATTTGCGCAGAAGGTTCTTTTTCAGGGATTCAATCTGTTCCTTTTCCATGCTGAAAACTTCATTATAAATATAAGTCATATCTTTCTCAGTCGTGGATTTAAAATATTTCTGCGCAATCGGTGTGAGCAGAGTCTGGATATCATTGATGGAAAGAATATTCTTGAAATAGTAAATAAAAATCAGCATCAGCACATGTTCTTTGGAATAACGTTTCTTCTCAGGCGGGGGAAGAAGTTTATTCTTTGCATAATTGTTGATCATAGTCTTGGTGAGAATCTTATCATCTGCGTAACGTTTGGAAGAAACGAGCTGCTCTTCCATAAAGGTTGTCACCTGGTCCATATATAAATCAATATTTGGGATGTCTTCCGGTTTAATATAGTCAATTCTGGATACACTTTCCAGAATGCTGTTTATCATATCTTTTATCATCGATTGTCATCTTTTCATCACCTCTGTTCCTTATTTATATAGTTTTTAAATACTACTTGTAAATGTTTTTTTTCACTAATTACAAAAATTTATATCCGCTTGAATTTACAGGAATCAGTTGTAGGCGAACAGATTTTTTGTGTATAATCATAAAGATATATGCCTGTTCAGGCACAAAAAATATTTCGAGAGATGTAAACGGTAACCGGTACATTATTTTGAATCTGAAAGATTGTTGCAGGAATCAACTTGTTGATCAGCATGGTTGTTTGTAAAATAATGTACCGTACAGGAAGAAGACAGGAGAAAATATGAGCGATATTTATAGTACATTAAATCCTCAGCAGCAGGAAGCGGTTTACCATACAGAAGGTCCACTGCTGATCCTTGCGGGAGCGGGTTCGGGAAAGACAAGAGTACTAACCCACCGCATTGCTTACCTGATAGATAAAAAGGGAATCAATCCCTGGAACATTCTGGCTATCACATTTACAAATAAAGCAGCCAGTGAGATGAGAGAACGTGTAGATAAAATAGTCGGATTTGGTTCCGAGAGCGTATGGGTTTCCACATTCCATTCTACCTGTGTGCGTATTCTGCGTCGTTATATTGACCGTCTTGGATATGATACCAGATTTGCTATTTATGACACAGAAGATCAGAAAAACTCTGATGAAAGAAGTATGCAGAAAAACTGAAATATTGACACCAAGAAAACAAAGGAACGTTCTCTTCTGGCACAGATTTCCCATGCAAAAGATGAACTGATCACACCGGATGAGATGGAACTGAATGCAGGTGGGGACTTTGTTAAAAAGAAGGTTGCTGAGGTATATCGGGAATATCAGGCTGCTTTGCGCAGAAAATAATGCGCTGGATTTTGATGATCTGATCGTAAAGACCGTAGAGCTTTTTTCAGAAACTGCGGAGATGTTCTGGAAAACTATCAGGAAACGTTTCAGATATATCATGGTGGATGAGTATCAGGATACCAATACTGCACAGTTTAAGTTTATAAGCCTGTTGGCCTCTAAAATATGAAAACCTCTGTGTAGTCGGTGATGATGACCAGTCTATCTATAAATT
>ENA-OQAX01000069-OQAX01000069.1-human-gut-metagenome-genome-assembly--contig:-NODE-69-length-20171-cov-2.882957_pt1 | contig 20171 bp, 25 predicted proteins | sample MGYA00242741_ERZ504539 | MGnify/ENA primary metagenome ERZ504539 (study PRJEB26092, sample SAMD00036277) | human gut metagenome | host: Homo sapiens | study: EMG produced TPA metagenomics assembly of... | reverse complement strand
CCAGTTTTTTTACCAATTCCCAGATATTCACCATGAGAATACACCAGAGGTTTCGCATCATTCAGATGAAATTTCTTCTTCTCGTCCATATACTGCGGATCAGCATGAACTGCAAGCACATCCGCCAGAAACATATGGTGGGAACCCAATTCCAGAACCTGCCTTACTTTGCATTCAATACTCACCGGAGATTCTGCGATCATGGGAACTTTCACAAAATCCGCCTTCTCTTTGGTAAGCTTCATTTCTTTAAATTTATCAACATCCCTGCCGGAACGGACTCCACAGTAATCCGTTGCATATGCCAGTTTCTCTGTTGTCAGATTTATTACAAATTCTCCCGTCTTTCTGAGCATATCATAGGAAAAACGGGATGGTCGCACAGAAATAGACACCATCGGCGGATTCGTGCAGACAGTTCCTGCCCATGCAACTGTAATAATATTGTCATTCCCCTCTCCGTCAGAAACACTTACCATAACTGCCGGAAGTGGATAAAGCATATTTCCTGCTTTCCAGGTTTCTTTTTCCATTTCTTATTATCCTCAGCTATTCTGTCTGCTGCCATCAGTTGTAATCGTTCTGTCCGGCCTGTGCAGCTTCCATAAGTGCCGGAATCAGCTGTTTCTTACGTGAAACAACGCCTTTCAGATCAAATACACCATCCTTTGGCTCCATATGGAAAGCAATACGTGCCATTTCCTCACTTCCCTCACCATAATAGAGAAGCTCTGTAGATTCCTCAATAATATTGGTAAGCATAAAGAATACGCGGGTAACACCATGACGGCCACACTCGCTGACCATAAACGGAACCAGACGCTCTTTGATTTCTGCCAGCTCATCGCTGTCCATGGAACTGATCTGTCCAACACCAAAGTTGATCTCATCCTCAGCAATAAATTTCTTATAATCCTGATAGAAAATTTCTTCCGGTGATTTGTCTTTCAGGTTACTTCCTGCTTTAAACATCTCTTTTGCAAACTGCTCAATATTGATTCCTGCAATAAGTGCCAGCGCACCTGCAGCCATCTTGTCAGATAATGTGCAGGTAGGTGAACGGAACATCAGTGTATCTGAAATAATCGCAGCACAGAGAAGCCCCGCAATACTCGGTGAAATCTCAAGTTTCTGCTCCCCATACATTTCATACAGAATCGTTGCTGTACATCCGACCGGCTGATTTCTGAAAGAAATCGGTACCATAGTTTCCAGAGAACCCAGTTTATGATGGTCAATAATCTCCACGATTTCAGCTTTATCGATATTGTCAACTGCCTGATCTTTCTCATTATGGTCCACAAGTGCTACTTTTTTTCCTGTGCATATCCAGGAAATTTCTTCGGGAAATTGTTCCGATACATTTTCCCTTTTTGTTAATTACAGGGAACGCACGATGACGGTGTTTGATCATCTCATTCTGAATATCATCCGTAAAATCCTCTGTATTAAAAGTAACCAGATTATCTGTTTTCATAATATACCGTACAGGAATACTCTGGTTGATCAGTCTTGCGATCGTAAATGTATCATACGGAGACATAATAATTACAATTTCTCTCTCATGAGCAAGCTTTATCACCTTTTCGCTGACTTCAATTCCCATACCAACGATAATACAGCTAACATTCTGCGCAATCGCCTGAAGATGATCCTCTTCTCTGTCTCCCATGATTATCAGGTCATCCGGTTCAATATAGGCTTTGAGCATTTCCGGATTTGCAGTTCCCACCAGAACTTTTCCTTTTGTAAAATATCCATGCTCATTTCCCTCTACTACGGTACCTGCAATTGTCTCGGCAATTCTTCTGTACTGTGTCTTCGCTCTTGACAGCAGATAACTGTCCGTTGTATCCATATAAGTCTTAGCAATATCACCGATTGTGATCAGACCTTCCAGCTGTCCTTCTCTGTCTCTGATTGGAAGAGATACGATACTTTTCTCCATCATCAGATCCCATGCATTTTTCAGGGACATACTCTTATCAGCTTCCGGACTCATACGGATATCCATATCTTTTATCTGTGTTCCAATATTAGACAGATATCCCGGCGGCTGCATGCCGAAACGATTTAACACATATTCTGTCTCTTCATTGATCTGTCCTGCACGTTTTGGAATGTATTTCACCTTCTGAGAAGTCCTGTTTTTGATGTCCGCATAGGCAATTGCTGAACAGATGGAATCCGTATCCGGATTCTTGTGACCTATTACAAATATTTTTTCCTGATTTCTCATACAGATTCTAACCTCAATTATCTAATTTAATGTTTGCAAAAAGTGCGCCAAGAGATGTGGAAGCCTCTTCCTTTGAATCTGGAAGCTCGATCACTTCCTCCTCAATTTCCTTAGCCATCATATCTGTTGCCTCTTTGATGCTCAGACTTAATTTTCCATCTTTGACAGCAGTTACTTTTACCTTTACTTTATCTCCAACTGTCAGAACTTCTGATGGTTTCTTAATTCTCTTCTCACAGATCTGTGAAATATGAACCAGACCTGACAGACCATTTCCCAGATCTACGAATGCACCATATGGCTGTAAGCTCTCAACAACACCTTCTGTTACAAGTCCGACCTGCACATTGGAGATTTTTGTTTTTCTCTCCTCTTCTGCTTTTTCTCTTAATATTTCCTTTGCAGAGAGAATTAATCTTCCTTTTTCTTTATCAATATCGAAAACCTGAACCTGGATTGGTTTGTTCAGATATTCGTTTGTATCCTCCACATAATTCAGGGCAAGCTTTGAGGCGGGAATAAATCCACGTACACCTTCTACATAGGCGATCACGCCGCCATTTACAATGCCTTTTACCACCACATCAATTACTTCTTTTGAATCCTTTAATTCTTTCAGCTTATCCCATGCAAGCACATCTGCTGCTTCTGTTCTGGACAGCAGAATATTTCCATTTCCATCGTCTTTACTCACAACAATCGCAGAAACTTCATCTCCCACATTCACCTGTTCCTTTAAAGAAAATCCCGGTTCTCTGCTGTAATCCTCTGCCGGAATAATGCCTTCCGCATAATACTTCAGATCTACCACAACTTCTTTTTCATCTACACTGATGACAGTTCCTGTAAGAATATCCCCTTCTTCAATTTTCTTAAAAGAGGCTTCCAGTTCTGTTTCGTAATCTTTCATTGATTCAGCCATTATCTGTTTTCTCCTTTACCTGGAATAAATGTAACTCTTCTCCATCTGTTACAGGATACTGAACAGTTACAAATAGAGTATATCATGTCAGCTATTTTCAAACATTATAACACAATCACTTTAATAATGGAAATCTGAATTTTCATACAGATAGTTCACACAAACGGATATTTATATGTTACAATAATATCATCAACCAACTATAGCAAAATCTATAAACAAGTCCCCTGTGAGATTACAAAAATCAACGGGGAACTGCCTGTATCAGGAAAGGATATTATTATACATGAATTATGATTCCTGTCCCCTTGAGGGATTTTAAAGAACTGAATGACTGGGAGACAGTTATTTTTGTCTATCAGTCTGCCCTTAAACAGGTAGAAACAAAGATTGATATTCTAAACGGTGAATTTCAGCACAGACATAAATACAATCCGATCGAACATGTAAAATCCAGAATCAAAACTCCGGAAAGCATTGTAAAAAAACTGAAACGACATGGATATGAATCCAGTATCGAGAACATGGTACGCTATGTAAATGACATCGCAGGAATCCGTATCAGCTGTTCCTTTACATCTGATATCTATCTGATCGCAGATATGATTTCCAAACAAAATGACCTGACGATCCTTGCAAGACGTGATTATATGAAAAATCCTAAAAAGAGCGGTTACCGCAGTTATCATATGCTGGTTACCACACCGGTCTTTCTCTCCGACAGTATCATTGATACCAAAGTAGAGATTCAGATCCGCACAGTTGCACAGGATTTCTGGGCGACTCTGGAGCATAAGATGCATTACAAATTTGAGGGAGACGGACCTGACTATATCACAAAAGAATTAAGAGAATGTGCGCGATATGTAGCAGAACTGGATACCCGCATGGAAGAACTCAATAATGAAATCCAGAAATATGGAAAATTATCAGATAAAAAATAAAAATCCCCGTAAAACGAGGAGTGCCCCGGCAGTGGTTTACCGGGGCTATTATTATGAAAAATTTATGTGTAATGATAACACATTACAACGTCTTTCGTAGGTTCTTTCGAACTATCTATATAGTAGCAATCATTTATGAATAAATTATGAACTCGCAGTTAACTTTTCGTTCATTTGCACAATTATTTTATATTTTTTAATATTTTTTTATAGAATTACCACATATTTATAGTTCTTGTTTTATTTTATGCTTGTCTATCTTGTATATCTCCCATAATCTTCCATAACTATTTCGTCTTTTCACAGTTACGATTTGAGAATGAGCAGATTTTACTCAAAAAGACTCTTTGCAAAATCAGCCAGTTTATGCAGGATTCCTTTTACCTCTTCTTTACCAATCCCCATTTCTTCCAGTTTATCATATGCCTTCGTCACAGCACTCCTGAGCTGTTCCTCATCAATATCAGAATCCTTGATCTGTTTAACGATCTTTATGATTCTGTTCTCTTCTTCCTCCGAAAGGCTAACTCCTGCAGTACTCTCCGCAGTCTGGATCAGCGATCTGATCTGATCATCTGAAATATCCTGTTTTGCTGCCTCATTTTTCACATACATAATGATATCAACTACTTTTGTCCGGATCTGATACAAGAGAATCAATCTCATTATCAGAAATAATCTCCTGTACAGATTCCGAAGTATCTGCTGCCATCGCCGGTACTGCCGGTGTCGTACATGTAATTGCTGCCGCAATAATAAGTATTCCTGCTTTTTTTATTCTCATGATTTAATTACCTCCATACTTTTGCCAGTCAATAATAAGTCTCTGTCTTTTCACTGTCAGCAGATTACAGACAATGAACAGGCATTTTTATTTACCGGCTCATTATATCAGAAATCTTATGCCTTCTGTAAAATAAATATCCCAATTTCTCTCTTCATAATTCCTTCGACATTTGTTCAAATTTTTTTCACATCTTAAACACGATTTTCTCATAATTGCAGGATATACTAAAGCTATAAAAATAATAAAGCCAACGTTATTTTATAAAATTTCTTTTTCATATGTTGATTGCCGGAAGAGGCAATTAACTCTCCTTCCTTTTAAAAAATAAATTTGAACGTAATATAAAAAGCATCCGCTTAGCCACCGGATGCTTTTTATATTTATCTTTTTATGAAATTTCTGTAAATGCATTTGCCAGCTGTGCAAACTGTGCCAGTGTCAGTGCTTCTCCTCTGACACTCAGGGAAAGTCCACACATCCCCAACGCCTGCTCAATCTGTTCTTTAGAAAATGGTATCTCCTGTGAATTCTTCAGACCATTCACCAGTGTCTTCCTTCTCTGGTTAAAAGATGCTCTGATAATACGAAACATCAGCTTCTCATTCTTTACCTCAACCGGCGGTTTTTCATATCGTTCCAGTCTGATCACCGCACTTCCCACTTTAGGTCTTGGCATAAAAACAGTTGGGCGGTACATTTGCCACGATCTTTGGTTTCGCATAATATTGCACAGCCAGTGAAAGCGCCCCGTAATCTTTTGTTCCGGGTCCTACCTGCATTCTGTCCGCAACTTCTTTCTGTACCATAATAGTAATAGAATCAACAGGAACCTGATTCTCAAACAATCCCATGATGATTGGGGTAGTAATGTAATATGGCAGATTGGCAACAACCTTGATCGGACGCCCTGATTTTTTTCCAGTGCAAGCTGGCGGATGTCTACTTTGAGGATGTCGTTGTTGATGACTGTCACATTATCCCAATCTTTCAGAGTGTCGTCCAGAATAGGAAGCAGTGTTTTATCAATCTCAACTGCTGCCACTTCCCTTGCTGCTTCAGCCAGATACTGTGTCATGGTTCCGATTCCCGGTCCAATCTCCAATACAAAATCATCCTTTGTGATCTGTGCAGAATCTATAATCTTATCCAGAACATGAGTATCGATCAGAAAGTTCTGACCAACTTTCTTGTGAATGCAAAATTATACTTCTGAAGCACTTCTATGGTATACTTTGGATCTCCTAGATACGGTCTGGGCATAATCTTTACTCCTTTTTCTTTATTACCTGTAACTGTACAAATACGCATTATTTAGTAAAATCTTTCTCGTACAGAACAATATATCCATCTCTGTCTATACGTTTCTTAGATACATTTCGTTTAAATTTACGGATTCCTCCCTGTGATTTTGCAATCGCAGCATCTATCAGTTCTTTTACTGCGCCAACATTCATAGGAGAATCCTCTTTCTGGTTAATTCCAATCAGATTATACAGCGCAAGCATTCCCATCTGATCAATAGCATAACCATTCTCTTTTGTATAAACCCTTGCAAAATTGACAAGTTCATCATTGGTAAACACAGGAATATTGATCATTGAAGTAAACTTCTTTGCGAATTTCGGATATCTGGCAATCAGTTTTCGCATACCAATCTTCTCATCTTCCACGATTACTGTAAGTCCGTCTGTATTAACTTCCATGGCTTTGTCAAGCATCTCTACTGTTTCCGGTGTCAGCTGATTTGCATTTTCGATCACAAGAAAGCCACCTGCCAGCTTTGAAAAAATCTTATAAATATTTTTTCCGTTGATCTGATCTGCAAAAACATATGCTACTTTTGACGCTTCCAGATTCAGTTCTTTACAGATTGCCGGAATCAGGCCTGAGATCAGTCTGGTCTTTCCGCATTCCTTACCGCCCATCACAATAATATTTCCAGTTTTAGAAGTCTTGTCTGCTGCAGCCATCTGTACATCATATAAAGTATCCACAAGCTGCTCTTTCATACCCGGAACCTTTACAAAATATGTAAATAACTGCTTCTCATCATCTGTAAGTTCTTTTTTCTCTTGGTACGATATCCCTTGGATCTACTCCATTTTCCGGCTGGATAGATTCTATAAAACGTTCCAGCTCCTCTTCTTCTGTCAGGGGTTGGGCTTCTTCCGTTCCCTCTGTATCATCTTCCGGATTCAGATCTGTATTCCCCATCGGTCCATGGAGAAATTCCTCTTCAGCTCTTCTGAGATCTTCTTCTGTAACCTCATCTTCTTCTTCATCATCTTCTTCTATTTCCGGCTGCACCGGTATTTCCTTTTTCGGTTCTTCATCCGGCTTTGGATCAGCAACCTTTATATCTTTTATATCTCCGCTGAGGAAATCCGGTTCTTCCAGTTCCTCTGAAATATCATGGGCTTTTATTTCTTTATCATCAACATCAGTTTCTGAACTTTCTTCCTGTACTTCTTCTGTTTTTGACTCTTCTTCCTTCGGAATCTCAATTCCCTGCGCACTGGCAGCAGCAAGGATCGTATCCTCCAGATTCAACTCTTTCCCTTCCAGATCAAAAGAATCCATATTCAGTTTCGTCTCAGCAACTTCCTCAACTTTCGGCGGTTTGCTCAGTTCCATATTTTTCATGGATGCCGGAATATTTAATTCAGGCATCTTAATTGCAGCCATGGGTTCTGCCCCCGGTTTTTCAGGTTCTGCCTCCAATTCCGGAACATTTTCAGGTTCTTTCTGTGACGCATCACTCTTTATGATTTCTTCCGGAATCTCATCTTCCCTGGTGATACCGGCCTCGTTAACCATATCCATGGATTCTTCCGGAAACTCTTCTTTCTCTTCCTGAGTCTTACCTCCAAAGACATCCCTGATCCCCTTTGAAATCTTTTCCTGAATGCCTTCCATGCTGACCTGAACTTCCGGCTCATTGTTTTCTGTGGTTTCTTCCACTTCTTCAGCTTCAGGCTCTTCCTGCGTCTTTACTTCTGTTTCCGTTTTTTCTTCTCCAGTTCTTTCGCCTGCTCTGGTGTAAGAAGTTTCGGAACAAACTGTTTCTCAAATTTTGCTTTCTCGGCACCTGTCAGCTCACCCATTCTCATTTTAAGATCATAGGCTTTCATAACATATTTGCCTTCACTGAACCAGAGAATGATTTCATTGCATAAATCCAGACATTTCTGTTTTTCTCCAGCTTTGTAATACAGGGCTGCCAGTTCATATGACCATTTCTCTGTAAATTCCTGTTCTTTATACTCTTCCAGGATTCTGATCTGCTCATTAATGAAGAATTTTTTGCCTTGCAATCTTGTACTGCAGAATATATTGTGTACTGTCATTCGAAGCCACCTGCTTATACTCTTCAAAAAATTCTTCTGCTTCATTGATATCATCCATTCGCAGAGAGATCTCAATCAGACGGTAAAGAATATTTTTTCCAATAGATGCCTTATGATATGCAAGAAGGAAAATCTCCTTACTGTCCTCATATCTTCCGTTTGCTGCATATATTTCACCGACAACACATAAGGTGCGGACATTTTTTGACGCGTCTCCAGTCTATGCTGTCTACAATGTTCATGGCACCTTTATAATCTTTGTCCTGAACCAGCTTATTAATCTCTTCAAGTTTTATCCGAAATTCTTCTTTATCCAATGCATTCACCAACTTTCCATAATTACGCTCAGTGTATCATAAGCCCGTACCCTTGTCAAAAGATTGTTTCTTCTTACACAGGCTGTGATACTGTTCCCTGAACTACCTGAAATACCTTATTTATCTGAAACTGATGACTGATAAAATCATCCAGCCCTGTACATGTTATCAATGTCTGGATATCACTGATACTGTCCAGAAGATAATTCTGCCTGCTGCTGTCCAGCTCGGACAGAACATCATCCAAAAGCAGAACCGGTGTGTCTTTTTATTTTTCTCTTTACTATATATATTTCTGATAATTTAAGTGAAAGTGCCGCTGTCCTCTGCTGTCCCTGAGAACCGTATTTCCTGATATCAATCCCATTTGCCATTACACACAGGTCATCTCTGTGTGGGCCTGCGGATGTCAGTCTCATCCTCATATTCTCTTTCTCTGTTGGCACAAATGGTACTTTCCAGTTTCTCTGCTGTACAGTCCGGTTCATAAATAACGTTCAGTTCTTCCAATCCCCCTGTAAGATTACCATGTATTTTTCGAACCGTTTCATTTAGTTCTTTTAATAAAATTCACTGCGCTTTGTCAATAATCTTCCGTCCATATTCAGCCATCTGTATATCCCAGATATCCAGTGTATCTTTAAGTGAAGGCTGAACACTGAGATCCTTCAGCAATTTATTTCTCTGATTTACAATATGGTTATATGAAGCCAGATCTGTAAGATATATTTTATCTAACTGGCACAGTTCCAGATCAAGAAATCTCCTTCTCTCACCCGGACCATTTTTTATAATATTCAGATCCTCAGGAGAAAAAAACACCAGATTAACTACTCCGAAAAGCTCACTGGCCTTCCGGATAGGAAGACCATTGATCGCAACGCCTTTTGCTTTATTCTTTTTAAGATGCATATCAATCCTGTAGGAAAGCTCATCTCTTTTTACCATCATCCTGATATGAGATTCATCCTTTCCAAACTGAATCATATCCTTATCTCTGCTTCCTTTATGCGATTTTGTAGTTCCGCAAAGATAAAGTGCCTCCAGGATATTGGTCTTGCCCTGAGCGTTATTGCCGTAAAATATATTCGTCCCCTGTGCCAGATCGAGTTCCAGAGAATCATAATTTCTGAAATTTTTTAACTGAACAGATTCAATATACATTTATTCACCTGATCACTTTAATTTCTTTTCCATCATAAGAAACGATGTCACCTTCATAAACCTTTCGGCCACGACGGTCATCTACCTCTCCGTTTACTTTTACCAGTCCGTCAGTGATTACATATTTCGCTTCAACCCCGTCCTGAACCATATCTGCAAGTTTCAGTAACTGCCCCAGTTTTATAAATTCATCTCTGATTTTAATTTCTTCCATTTTCATTTACTCCCTATCTTGCCTGATTCTGGTTGATATTTACAGGCAGAATCAAATATGTGTAATTTTCCTCGTCATCCCTGATAAAACATGGTGCTTTTGGATTTACGAGGTAGATACTGATTGTTTCATCATCGATTACTTTGAGTGCATCGATCAGAAATCTTGGATTAAAGCCAATAAGGATATCTTTGCCTTCTTTATCAATATCAATATTTTCATTCATGGAACCCATTGCAGAATCAATACGTAATTCCATAGAATTATCTGTAATTTCAATAATGATCGGTTTCTTTTCTCCCTCTCTTACCAACAGAGTGGCTCTGTCGATACAGTCCAGAAATTCTTTTTTATTAATTTTAATTTTGGTTTCGTAATCGCTGGAAAGCATCTGATCAATACGGAAATATTCTCCATCGATTAATCTGGAAACAACAATAGTCTGGTCAAACTCAAATAAAATATGATTTTTTGAGAAATAAATATTTACAATATCATCAATTTCACCGGATAAAATCTTACTGATCTCATTAAGTGTTTTGCCAGGTACCACCACTTTGCGGTCAGCATAATCTTTTTTCAGTTCCATTACGTCTAATCGCAATACGATGTCCATCGAGAGATACTATTTTCAGGTAGTTATTTTTGATTTCAAAAAGTTCACCGGTCATCAGCTTATTGGTTTCATTGGAGGCAATTGAGAAAATAGTCTGTCTAATCATCTCTTTTAATGTGAATTGAGAGATAGTAAGACTTTCTTCTTTCTCAATCAGTGGGAGATATGCAAAATCTTCTCCGGATTTACCAGGTATCGTGAATTTTGCTTTCTCACAGGTAATGGTGGCAGTAAGTTTCTCATCTGTTTTTAATAGTTACCGTATTGTCTGGCAGTCGACGAATGATTTCATAGAAAATTTTGCATCCAGCGCAATGATTCCTTTTTCTTCAATGATTCCATCAACAATTGTTTCTATACCGAGTTCCATATCATTAGTAGTAAATTTGATCTGGTTTGTAGTAGCATCAATCAGAATACATTCCAGAATTGGCATTGTTGTTTTAGAGGGAACTGCTTTCAGTGAGATGTTTACACTTTTGAGCAAGTTGATTTTCTGGCAAATGATTTTCATAATGTGTATAACTTCCTTTCTTGGGTGATGTGGTTTTTTATAGATAAATATATAAAAAGGAATTCGTCGTCTCCGCCGTAGGGGATGTGAATATGTGAAAAACTCCATTGAAGGTTGATTTTTCAAGGAGTTCGGATATGGATAACTTCGTGTAAAGGTGTGCTTAAAGTATGTGTATAACTTGTGTATAACCGAAGCGCCCAAAAAAGTGGCGAAAAGTTATACACACTTATACACATTCAATCAACATCTTATACACATGTTATACAGTCAGTTATCCTCATCCCTGTGGATTAATTTTTTTCTTTAAAGTTTCAATGGTGTTTTTAAGGTTTTCATCGTTGTTGATTTCTTTTTCAATTTTGTCGATACCGTGCATAATGGTAGTATGATCACGATTTCCAAGACATTTTCCGATAGATTTCAGCGGAGTTGAGATGATTTCTCTGCATAAATACATGGCAATCTGGCGGGGGGTTACAATTTTGGAGTTACGCTTATTTCCACAAAGGTCATCCACTGTAACATCAAAATGTTCAGCAACCATGGAAATAATATAATCCGGCGTGATGACTTTCTTTTCATCAGGGGAAATAATGTCTTTTAACGCCTGTTCGGCAAGTTCAAGTGTAACTTCCTTTTTTTCAAGTTTGGCAAAAGCCATCACCTTGTTGATCGCGCCTTCCAGTTCGCGGATATTGGATTTAATATTGTTTGCAATGTATTTGATTACTTCCTCGTTAATATCATATCCATCCATTTCTTCCTTCTTATGAAGAATTGCCATTCGGGTTTCGTAATCCGGCAGTGTGATATCTGCGATCAGGCCCCATTCAAATCGTGAACGGAAACGTTCTTCCAGGATTTCCATATCTTTTGGAGGTTTATCTGACGAAATAATAATCTGTTTTTTGGCACTGTGCAGGCTGTTAAAGGTATGGAAAAATTCTTCCTGTGTAGATTCCTTTCCTATAATAAACTGAATATCATCGACAAGAAGAACATCAATGTTTCTGTATTTTTCACGAAACTTGGTCATTGCCGAGTTATTTCCATTACGGATTGTTTCGATCAGTTCGTTGGTAAACTCTTCACTGGTAACGTAAAGTACTTTGCTGTTTTCATCATGATCAATAATGAAATGAGCAATAGAATGCATCAGATGAGTTTTTCCCAGACCTGCACCGCCATAGATAAAGAGCGGATTGTAGGTATCACCCGGGGATTCGGCAACTGCAAGAGCTGCTGCCTGGGCAAATTTATTATTGCTTCCGACTACAAAGGTATCAAAAGTGTATTTTGGATTCAAATGAGCTTCCTCGCAGCGTGCGTCCTGAGACTGCGCTTTTTGGAGAAACTTCCTCTTTTTTTGGAACATCTTCCGGCAATATGAAATTGATGTCACAGTTTTCCATTCCGGTAACTTCACTGATCGTTACCTGAAGTGGAAGTTTATATTTTTTACTTATATAATTGAGACCTACCTGCTCTGAAGGCACGATAATAGTGACAACATTGTCAACTACTTCGTAAACAGTAAGTGGTTTTAGCCAGGTATTAAAAGAAACGTCGGACAGATCATGTTCTGTCTTGACGATTTGCAGGATTTCGTCCCATTTTTCCACAACTTTGTTCATTTTCTGGTTCTCCCGGTTCGTATTACTTCTATATTAAGTGTGTTATTGATAATATTGAGTTTTCCACAAACTCTGACCGTATTCTTAAAAAAGACATAAATATCCTTATATATATTATAATAAAATGCCTGTTTTCGCAATGTATATTTGAGGGAAATGTGGAAAAAAGTTATCCCCACTTTTTATGTGGATTAGTGTGGATAACAGTGGAAAAGCCAATTCAGGTTACCATAATGTGACGTTATTCTTTTAAAAACGATAAAAAATGGGGATAATTTTATGCACAGTAAGAAAAGTAGAAATAAAAGCATTTTTTTGAAGATATGTGTAAAATAGACAGGAGAAAGTGGAAAGATATATAGGTATTCCACAAGTTATCCACAAGTTATCCACAAAATGTGGATAATATTACGTAAACCAATTATGTAATCCACAATGGCATAAAAAACCATTTAAATCTTTGTGTAAATAATACTTGACGAATCCACCCTTTTATGAATATAAATTGAAATGATGTTCTAATAAGTAAAGTTGGCGGGCAGGAGAGCTGTAGAATCCGGTGTCTGTCATACTTAAAAAGTTACAAAATTTAACATGGATAATAGATAAAGGAGGTGCTTTACCTATGAAAATGACATTTCAGCCAAAAAAGAGATCTAGAGCAAAAGTTCATGGTTTCAGAGCTCGTATGAGCACAAAGGGTGGTCGTAAAGTATTAGTGCCAGAACGATTAGAAAAGGTAAAGGAAAGACATTTATTCAGCCTAACGAATAAGAAGCCGCAATTTATGTGGTCTTTTCTTCTCTTAAAAAAGAGATCAGGAAAGGGGATTCTATGCAAAGATCAGAGTCCTTAAAAAAAAAATCAAGATTTTCAAAAAGTATACAGAAATGGAACATCAAAAGGTAATCGGTATCTGGTGATGTACGTACTGAAAAATCAGTACATGAAGAATCGTCTGGGAATATCAGTAAGTAAAAAAGTAGGGAATAGTGTGGTTCGCCACAGACTCACCAGATTGATAAGAGAGAGTTATCGGTTGAATGAAGCGGAATTTGAAAACAGTTTGGACATTGTAGTAGTTGCACGCCCACAGGCAAAGGACAGAACCTATCAAGAGATAGAGAGTGCGCTGATGCATCTGGCGGGAAAGCACTGCATAGCAGGTAAGAACAATGATAAAGAAGTTTCTGATCAGAATAATTAAACTCTATCAAAAGTATATATCACCGATGAAGAGAACAAAATGTCCTTATATTCCCACATGTTCTCAATATGGTTTAGAAGCAATCGAAAAATATGGTGCATTAAAGGGTGGTCTTCTTGCGGTATGGAGGATACTTCGCTGTAATCCTTTTTCCCACGGAGGCTATGACCCTGTACCGTAAAGACAGGAATGTACTTGAAAATTGAATATTGATCGATCGAAGGAACCTCCTGTCATTTATGGATTCTAGGAGGAAATGAACTTGGAAATGATTTTAGCGACAAAGAGCAGCACTCCTATCATTGGTCAGCTTGCGACCGTTATGGGATGGATCATGGATGGTATTTACAGATTGCTGAATATCTTTGGAATTCAGAATATCGGTCTTTGTATTGTCATCTTCAGTATCCTTATTTATGCTCTTATGACCCCACTGCAGATCAAACAGCAGAAATTCTCTAAGCTGAGTGCAATCATGCAGCCGGAACTTCAGAAAATTCAAAAGAAGTACAAGGGAAAAAACAACGATACTGCTGCAATGCAGAAAATGCAGGAGGAAACACAGGCTGTATATCAGAAATACGGCGTATCTCCTACAGGAAGCTGTGTACAGCTTGCAATCCAGTTCCCTATTTTGATGGCCTTATATCAGGTAATTTATAAAATTCCGGCATATGTAGGAAGTGTAAGGGATATCCTTGCATCTGCAGTTACCAGTATTACAGGTGTAAACGGATATACAGATATCCTTCAGCAGTTTATCACAGATAATAAGATGACAAGAGTTCAGCTTATTATGGATGGAAGTAAAGCTACAAGTAATTCAGTCACAGACTTTTTTGTATGCATTATCACCTTCCCAGTGGAAAACACTTGCTGAGACAAGCCAGTTTGCAGGATTTACTGATACGCTGAACAGCACTGCAAAAGAGATTTCACATGTGCAGAATTTCTTTGGTCTGAATATCGCTGATCAGCCACTGACTTATATTAAAGCAGCTTTTGTAGGTGGATCTGCTCTTCTTGCTATCGTTGCGATTCTTATCCCGATTCTTGCGTGGGCTACACAGATGATCAACTTAAAACTGATGCCTCAGGCAGCACAGCAGAGCGGCGATTCACAGCAGGATGCAATGATGAACTCCATGAAGACAATGAATATGGTAATGCCGTTGATGTCAGCAGTATTCTGTTTCACATTCCCTGTAGGTCTTGGTATTTACTGGGTAGCAAGTGCTGCAGTAAGAAGTGTGCAGCAGGTTGTTATCAATAAAAAGATGGATAAGATCCAGATTGAAGACCTGATCAGTGAGAATATGAAGAAGATGGAAAAGAAGCGTGAGAAAGCGGGACTTCCACCTCAGAAGATTACAAATCAGGCCCATCAGAGCGCCAAGAATATCAATAAGATTGAAAAAGGCAGCAGCAATACAAATGTTGAGACAAGAGCCAAGAAGGTTGAAGAAGCTTACAAAGACGCTGCGAATGCAAAACCTGGCAGCATTACTGCAAAGGCCAATCTGGTAAAAGCATTTGATGAGCGTAATAAGAAGAAGTAGTCAGGAACGGAGGGGTTGGCATGGAGGATTATATCCAGTTTTCAGCGAAAACAAAGAGTGAAGCAATTACAAAAGCATGTATCGAGCTTGGCGTATCCAGTGACCAGCTTGAGATTCAGGTAATAAGTGAAGGCAGCAACGGATTTTTCGGAATCGGAAGCAAGCCTGCAGTAATTAAGGTTCGTAAGATTGAGTCGGTTTCTGAGGAAGAAGAAATGAAGGAGATCGTAGAGACAGTGAAACTCGATTCCTTCAAAGAGGAAGCCCCGGTTCAGGAAGAAAAGAAAACGGAAGCTATAAAACCGGTAAAGAAAGAAATCAAAGAGCCGAAAGCTGTTTCTGAGAAACCAAGACAGCCAAAACCTGTAAAGGAAAGGGCTGCAAAAGAAAAACAGCCGAGAGAATTCAGAGAGCCAAAAGAGAAACAAGTCAGAGAAAAGACGACTAAACCGGTAAAGCCTGTTGAGATCCTTACAGATCCGGAAGAGATTAAAGAAGTAGAAAACAGAGCAAAGGTATTCCTTCGTGATGTATTTGCGTCCATGAATCTTGGAGAAGTAGAGATTACATCTGAATATAACACAACGGACGGAAGTCTGGAAGTTGACTTTGAAGGCGAAGATATGGGAATCCTTATCGGCAAGAGAGGCCAGACTCTGGATTCTCTTCAGTATCTGACGAGTCTTGTGGTAAATAAAGGTAAATCAAATTACATTCGTGTAAAACTTGATACAGAAGATTACCGCAAGCGCCGTAAAGAAACTCTTGAGAACCTTGCAAGAGGTATTGCTTATAAAGTAAGAAAAACCCGCAAGCCGGTTATTCTTGAGCCAATGAATCCTTATGAGAGAAGAATTATCCATTCTGCTCTTCAGGGAAATAAATTCGTTGAGACAGTCAGTGAGGGTGAAGAGCCTTACCGTCATGTAGTGGTAAAATTAAAAAGAAATTAATAATATGACTGCTTCATTGCAGATATGAAAAAAGAATGTTATTCTAGGTGAAAGCGTGAATAGCACGTAACTTTGCGTGTGTACTTTTGCCTGGAGTAACATTTTTATTTTACGGAAAGTCTTGTATATATACCAGAGAGATTACACACTTGCAGAAAAAAAATAACAGTAGTCAGTGTGATTTTCCTGTTATGTATATAAGATGACAGAATTATTGTAACAGTCTACTGTTCCGCAGGGGCGGAACTATTATAGAACAGGCAAGTGAGGAGAAAAAAATGGAAACAACAATCGCAGCAATTTCCACAGCCATGAGTGCGTCCGGAATCGGAATCATCCGTATCAGCGGCGAGAATGCCATGGATGTGATTTCCCGTATCTACAGATCAAAAGGCGGGAAGAAAAAAATAAAAGAAGTTCCGACTCATACCATTCATTATGGATATATTTATGATGGAGAGGAACTGATTGATGAGGTTCTGGTAATGATCATGCATGCACCGAGGACTTTTACAGGAGAAGATACAGTAGAAATAGACTGTCATGGTGGTGTATATGCTATGCAGAGGGTTTTGGATACAGTGCTGAAAAATGGTGCCGAAATTGCAGAACCAGGAGAATTTACCAAACGTGCCTTCCTGAACGGACGGATGGATCTATCCCAGGCAGAGGCTGTTATGGATGTTATACAGGCGAAAAATGAATATGCGCTTCGCAGTTCCATGGATCAGTTAAGAGGTTCTGTGCAGAAAGCAATCCGAGATATCAGAGAAAAGCTGATTTATCACATTGCATATATAGAATCGGCACTGGATGATCCGGAACATATCAGTCTGGATGGATATCCCCAGGAACTTCTGGAAGTTGTGGATAATGAACAGAAAGAAGTGAAGCGCCTGTTGAAAACTTCTTCTGACGGAAAGATGATCCAGGAGGGAATCCAGACAGTTATCCTTGGAAAACCAAATGCCGGAAAATCCTCACTGTTAAATCTTCTGATCGGAGAAAACCGGGCTATTGTGACAGATATTGCAGGAACGACCAGAGACATTCTGGAGGAATATATCACACTTCATGGAATATCTCTGAAGATTATTGATACAGCCGGAATCCGGGAAACAAAGGATATTGTGGAAAAAATAGGGGTAGACAGAGCCAGAGAAATGGCACAGAAAGCAGATCTGATTCTTTATGTAGTGGATTCTTCTGTTCCGCTTGACGAAAATGATGAAGAAATCATGGAAATGCTTACTGGAAAAAAGGCGATTATCCTGTATAATAAAACTGATCTTCAGCCGGAAATCCAGCCGGAAATCCTGGAAGAAAAAACAGGACATCCGGTAATTCCGATTTCTGCAAAAGAAGAAAAAGGCATTACAGAACTGGAAGAACAGATTAAAGATATGTTTTTTGGAGGAGAGATTTCCTTTAATGATGAGGTATATATTACAAATGCCCGTCATAAAGCAGCACTGGAAGAGGCTGACAGAAGCCTTGATCTGGTCAGAAACAGTATCGAAATGGGAATGCCGGAAGATTTCTTTTCTATAGATCTTATGAATGCATATGAAAATCTGGGTAAAATCCTCGGAGAGTCTGTTGGTGAAGATCTGGTAAATGAGATATTTAGCAAGTTTTGCATGGGTAAATAAAAATCAAAAAATCGCCTTCGGCGATTTTTGAAAGAATAGGATGAACAGTTGTAAAATAAAAGGAGACAAAATGAGAACGTTAGTAGAAGATTATGATATTGTTGTAGTCGGTGCCGGTCATGCCGGATGTGAAGCAGCACTTGCGGGCGCGCGCCTGGGCCTGAATACAGTGATGTTTACTGTAAGTGTAGACAGTATCGCATTAATGCCATGTAACCCGAACGTAGGCGGCAGTTCCAAAGGCCATCTGGTAAGAGAACTTGATGCCCTGGGCGGTGAAATGGGAAAAAATATTGACAAGACCTTTATCCAGTCCAAAATGCTTAACTGTTCCAAAGGACCTGCAGTGCACTCCTTACGCGCGCAGGCTGACAAACAGGCATACAGCAATGAAATGAGAAAAACGCTTGAAAATACACCTAATCTGACTATTAAACAGGGAGAAGTAACAAAACTTCTGGTCGAGGACGGAAAGATTACAGGGGTAAAAACATATTCCGGTGCAACTTATAACTGTAAAGCAGTGGTCCTCTGTACAGGAACTTATTTAAAAGCAAGATGTATTTACGGTGATGTAAGTAATTATACAGGACCAAACGGACTGCAGGCAGCCAACTATCTGACTGATTCTCTGAAAGAGCTGGGAATTGAAATGTTCCGTTTTAAAACAGGAACACCTGCCCGTATTGCCGGAAATACAATTGACTACAGCAAAATGGAGGAACAGTTTGGAGATGAGAGAGTTGTACCATTTTCATTCTCAACTAATCCGGAAGATGTTCAGATAGAGCAGAAATCCTGCTGGCTGACATATACAAATGAGAAAACTCATGAGATCATTCGTGCAAACCTTGACCGTTCTCCGTTGTATTCCGGTATGATCGAAGGAACCGGTCCGCGTTATTGCCCGTCAATTGAAGATAAAGTAGTCCGTTTTGCAGATAAGAACCGTCATCAGGTATTTATTGAGCCGGAAGGTCTCTATACAAATGAGATGTATATTGGTGGAATGTCCAGTTCTCTGCCGGAAGATGTGCAGGAAGAAATGTATCATTCCGTACCGGGACTGGAACATGCAAAAATCGTAAAAAATGCATATGCCATCGAATATGACTGTATTAATCCACGTCAGTTATATCCTACACTGGAATTTAAGAAAATCAAAGGACTGTTCAGCGGCGGTCAGTTTAACGGAAGCTCAGGGTATGAAGAAGCAGCGGCGCAGGGACTGATCGCAGGAATTAATGCTGCTCTGGAAGTTAAAGGTCAGGAACAGCTGATTCTTGACCGTTCTGAGGCTTATATTGGTGTTCTTATTGATGATCTGGTAACAAAAAGAAAACCATGAGCCATACAGAATGATGACCAGCAGAGCGGAGTACAGATTACTTCTCCGACAGGATAATGCGGATCTGAGACTTCGTAAAAAGGGATATCAGGCAGGGCTCATCAGTGAAGAGGATTATCAGAAAATCCTTACGAAAGAAGAACAGATAAAAACAGAGATCAGCAGAGTAGAACATACAAATATCGGAGCAAACAAAGAGGTTCAGACCCTTCTGGAAAGCTATAACAGCACACCGCTGAAATCCGGAACCACTCTGGCAGAACTGATCCGCCGTCCGGAACTTTCTTATGAAGCAATCAAACCACTTGATAAAGAACGTCCGGAGCTGCCATGGGATGTACAGGAACAGGTTGACATTAACATCAAGTATGATGGATATATCCGCAGACAGTTAAAACAGGTAGAACAGTTTAAGAAACTGGAAGCAAAGAAAATCCCGACAGATATTGATTATGAGAAAGTTGGAAGTCTGAGAATCGAAGCACGTCAGAAACTGGAAGCATACAGACCGATTTCAATCGGACAGGCTTCCCGAATTTCAGGAGTTTCTCCTGCTGATATATCAGTTTTACTGGTGTATCTTTCCAGTACGAAATAATTAATATAATACGCTTTAATGTGCTTATAAAAACAAGAAATTGGCAAAAAATATTAAAATAGTACATAAAAGAGTAAAATAACGGACTATAAATAACAGATAAAATCATAAAAGCACATAAAACAACCCCTGTAAAATATACAAAAATAATAA
>ENA-OQAX01000068-OQAX01000068.1-human-gut-metagenome-genome-assembly--contig:-NODE-68-length-20296-cov-1.900094_pt1 | contig 20296 bp, 19 predicted proteins | sample MGYA00242741_ERZ504539 | MGnify/ENA primary metagenome ERZ504539 (study PRJEB26092, sample SAMD00036277) | human gut metagenome | host: Homo sapiens | study: EMG produced TPA metagenomics assembly of... | reverse complement strand
CACGATAGAAAGTCATGCCATCCGGTCCCTGGAAGTCGATGGTCGGAGGACAAGCCGCAAGGTCCATGAACAGCCCCGTGTCATAGCCCATCGTGAAGCCGAGGAAAGAAAGATAAGCGTTCTGAAGCTCGAAGGTCTTGCCACTGCCCCGGAAGTTACCCGCCGTATAGACAATGAAAATTGCCCAAATGCTTGGTGCGCCCCACCAATTAAGGAAGATGGTAGACGTGCCGGCGTCCATCTGGAACTGATTGCGCACTTGGGTACTCCCCGGTTGCGGAATTAGAGCAGGAATAAAATCGATATCATCCACCGTTCCGTCAAAATCATACTCCATGGTAGTCTTCAAATAACCGCCAATACCGAGAGCAAATTTACCCTGCCGGTCAGTGAGCAAGAAACGCGGAGCACGAGGGTCATGAAAATGCGGACGTGTGTTTCGTTAAATACATCGATTAATTCTTGCTTTCCATTTTTATCCTTCGAGATAATAATTACCGGACCGGGCCCTTCAAGTTCAGGATAGTTGTCTTTTTGTTGCGCAGCAGCCGGTTCAGTCATCATTGCACCAATAGCAATACAAGTCATTGATTTTAAGATTGTTTTCATAAAAAATGAGTTTAGGTAAATAGTCAATTCAATGGAGTATGAACAAAAAGTTAGAAAAAAAGTTTGGGAAATGTTTGCAAATTCAAAAAAAAGTCACTACCTTTGCACCCGCAATCAGAGAGAAATCCTCGATAAAAAGGATGGCCCGTTCGTCTATCGGTTAGGACGCAAGATTTTCATTCTTGAAAGGGGGGTTCGATTCCCCACGGGCTACCAAATAAAGAAGCTATCGAATATTCGATAGCTTCTTTATTTTTATCCTGCTTTGTGCAGGGTATGCCGACGGCTCAGTTAGAAAACGGCTCAGCCTTAAAATTAGACCGTTGACCCGAAAATGACGGATTCATGAAGGATTGTGCTTTAAATTCTTCATAATAAACGACTGTAGGCAAGCGGATTAGACACTTATGAAGGATTGAATCAAAATAAATCTGGATAGTCTTGTACAGGGGGGCTGAATCAACAGAAGGGTCAGTCCGAAACATAAGACAACGGGACAGATCCAACTTATTCATCGACTCCGCCCCGTCCTATGTCAGAATGCCATAAAAGAATATGATTATTCAATCTCTCCAAAAAGCTCAGCCAGTTTATTTGCCAAAGCCTCACCACGAAGATTTTCTCCTACCATGACCCCTTGGGCATCTATCAAATACATAGTAGGAACAAATTTCACTTTATATATATCAGCAATACCTTCAGTATCCAAAAAATTAGGCCACTGAAGTTGTTCTTCTTTCAGCGCTTTTTGTCCATTCCGCCTCTTTTTTATCAATAGAGATACTTACAATCTGGAAACCCCTGTCTGCATATTGCGTATAGAGTTTTTTCAAATTAGGAATCTCCTTACGGCAAGGATTACACCATGATGCCCAAAAATCAATAAGGACATACTTCTTACCTTGGCACAAATCGGTTAAAGTTACCGATTTCCCATCTTGTGACTTGGCTGTAAAGACAGGCACTTTAGAACCGATCTGACTATCAGGAGCCACACTCTCTTTCACCATTTTTCCATAGCGGGAATGTTTAGCCTCTTCTGACAAGGCATCATACCACGGTTTCTGCTCTTCGGTAAGATAAGAAAACAAACTGATCATCATCAGAGGCCCCCAATAAGAATCTTTATTGTCCATAACTAATTTATAGTAAGTGGCATCTACCGTAGCAAAGAACAAACTATCGGCCACGGCAGATGCTTTGTAAGCTTCCGTAGCAACGACAGAATCCATCAAGATCTTATCTTTGGCAACTCTCGCTTTACCATAGGCAACACGGATATCCTTAAACTTCTCGTTATTCGTCACATAAATAGAATCCAAGGCATCACTGTGCTCAATAATTTTACATATTTGTCCGTCAAAGGAGATCCCGTCACTGAAACCTGTGAAAAATTATAATTCACGGTTCCATTAAGGTTTTCAGAAGTCACCTTACCCTCCACGCTTATACTGCCATTCTCCAACATCAGAGGCATGGAACCGTATGCATCTTTCACCATCAACCGTACAGCCAGAGGTTCATCCGCCACCCCTTTAAATATAAATTTTCCATCTACAACAGTAGTGTCCGCCACCGGTTTTTCATGACCATGACTTACAGGAAATAGCTGTACATGGGATCCGTCAGGAATTCCATCAATTGCAGCTGTCAGTGTGTACCCCGTTACCGACTGCCGGGTACAAGATGCCATCATCACCAAAACAACGGCGAATGTTGCTAATAAATACATCAATTTCATAAAGTCTGTTTTTATAGGTTATTTAGATACATTTTGAGTGATAGTTCCATTACCCGGATTCTGAACGGCACCTGCCGGGAAAGGCATAATCCAAAGATGTGAAGCCGGGGTTAATGTATAAGTCTGCCCTTCCCATGTTTGGATAGTGCACGTGCAAAAGTACCTTCGGCATTAAACCTCCGGGCATCAGCGAATGGCACAATAGTGAAAATCAATTCATTGTCTTTCGTACGTCGGATCAAGTCAATGGCTTCTGTCAAAGTTGAAGCCTGCAAGGGTTGATATATCTCCGGCAGAATACGGGTCTTACGTACCTTGTTCAACACATCCATAGCAGCAGAGAAATCATTACCTGTGACCTGACGTGCCAAACATTCGGCCTTGATGAGATATACCTCGCCAAGTGGTCAGACCAGCCCCGTTGAATATCCTTTGGCCAAACCTTGATTAGTAAGTATCCTGATTTACCGTACGCAGTTCCAGCGGGAAAGAAACGCGCATCCCCTCCCTCGAAACTCTCCGCACGTTCCACCGGAATATTAAGTTCGCTGGTAGCATAGTTAGGGTTACCCTCTCCACAACGGAAATAGTAATTCTCCACATAATCATACCCTGTCGCTGACGGTAACGACGGATAACTGTCTTCTTTTGTAATAGCTTCCTTATGAGTGTCGTAATAAGAAATCCAATCATACAGATTATCGTTCTGTTCCAAAGCCATATCCGCGTATTTCAATGCTTCTTCATAATTCGCCATTTGCAGATAGACCCGTGCCAAGAAGGCATAGGCTGCTCCCAAATTGGGATGGATAACAGTTCTTGACTGTTGGGGTAATCCTTGTTGTATGGCTTCTTTTACATCTTTAATCATGAAATCATAGATTTCTTGAATAGTGACCTGCTTGTGAGGAGCATTAATATCGGCACTGGTTATCAAAGGTACACTCAGTTTAGTACCGGCAGTTGCAGACACATAGGTATCAGCATAATAATTGGCCAGTATGTAATAGCTCATAGCGCGAATCACTTTGGCATAAGCCATTACCTCATTGCGTTCGGAATCAGTCGCTTCGGTTGCAACGGGAACATGCTCCAGCAAGAGATTACAAGTGGAAATAGCCATATAACTACGGTAATAAGTCCCTTCGTCCTGATTGTTCAGTACAATTCTGTCCGCTGTTTCATTCCACAGATAATTGGCACTCGTAAGGGTAACGCTAGTCAGACTGCTTTGTTCCTACAAATTTATCATTCAACAGATAAAGACTATTCGTTACAGGAATATAGCCAATGGTATATTCATCTCGCAGCAATGCTTCAAAATCAGCCAAGGTAGTAGGAATATTGTTCCCTTTGGGAACAATATCCAAATAATCATTACAAGAAGTCAGATTTATCCACCCAACACTGTCATTATCATAAATAGTATCTTTTCATATTGCTCTCATTTAAAAGTTCAAATTGACATTACACAAATAATTTGGTTTACTATATCCCCCAAGCATCCATTTCACATCACGACTTTTTAGCCAAAGTGAACACATTTTCCATACCTAGCATGATACGTGCATTTTTTACATAAAACTTCTGACATACACTTGCAGGAACATGATAAGTAACAGAGAGATTCTTCAAGCGCCAGTTATCGGCATCAAGTACATGAATGGAAGCCTTGCTATAAAGATCGGATGAGTAAGAATTATAATCCTTGCTTTCTGACGGAACATAGCGTGGTACATCGGTATATGCCTCATCACCAGGCTGACGCCAACGTTTACTCACATCCTTACTTGTCACTCCTAATCCCGGATAGGCTATATTGGTATTCCGCATTTTGTGCCCCCCTTCAAAAAGCAGTTGAGCAGCCAGTTCCCAATTCTTATAACGGAAATTGGTATTAATAGCCCCACTATAAACCGGAACAGAAGTTCCTAAATACACAGCATCCTCCACTTTTTGCGGTGAACTGCTTACATGGATATTTCCTTCCGAGTCATACACCTGAGGCTGCCCTTTACTATCCAGCCCTGCCCACAGATATCCATAAATGGCATTATAAGGCACTCCAACACGGGGATAGGCGGCAGGATAATCGAAACTGAAGAAAAATAGCAGGTGCTTTTACATTGACATAAGTCACTTTTATTCTTATTGTATCCCAGCACACCACCTACGTTCCAATTCCAATCTTTTCCCATAATGACATCACCGGAAAGAGTCAACTCGAATCCACGGTTTCTCATTTTACCATTATTCATGGTATAAGTAGAAAAAACCAAAACCTTCGGTAGGTACTCCATTGGTATTGGCTAACAAATCCACGCCCGACTTATTATAATATTCAATAGAACCGTTCAATCGATTTCTAAACATAGAGAAATCTACACCAATATTAGCTGTAGTTGTCTTTTCCCACCGCAAATCAGGATTAGGACGGTTGCTGATAGTCCCTTGTATACCGCCCACATGGGTATTATTATTATAATAAGCCGTCATATAAGGAGCAGAATTCTTGGCGATGTTACCACCGATACCACAACTGAAACGCAGTTTCATCATATTTATAAATGAAACTTTAAAAAAAGATTCTTTGTCCAGATTCCAACCAGCACCTACCGACCAGATAGGTTTCTTCTGATACTTGGAACCAGTAGCAAACAAATTGGTACGATCCCAACGAATGCTTCCTGTCACCATATATTTACCATCATACGTGTAAGCTGCATTCCCATAAAAAGAAACAAAACGATTTACCAGTCATAGATGTTGGAGATATCATTTTTTATTGAATGATACATAGTTTCCCAAAACTCCGGTATAAGTATTACTCAGCACCCGTTCATCAATAAGATCATAAGTTAGTAAAGCCGGATCATAATTATAATATTTCCGATTATTGTATTCCGTCTTATTTTCACGTACTTCCATACCAAACAAAGCGGTCACATCATGTTTTTCTGCAAATGTCTTGTTAAAATCCAATTGCTGACGGAAATTATAAGCACGGATACTATTAGTCCCCGTTGTATAAATATTGCCATAAGGAAGATTATAAGTAGCCTGGCCACTCCCACTTGCATCAGTAGCAAATGTATTTACTTTATTACGCACAGCATAGCTTCCTTATCTTGCAATTGGCTTGTCTTATATTCCCCTACTTCATATTGGAACGAAGCAGTGTATCTCAACCAGTCTGTGAATTTAAAATTAAGTCTCGCAAAAGTACGATTACTAAAATTCTTACTCTTCGACAAGTTTCTTCCCAATTCGTCCAAAGGGGTAATATCCATACTATACAATCCGTAAGAAGAAATAATTTCCTGTTGTGACTTACTGTACCGGTCCGCAGCCGTGTTAGTATAGTAGCTTCCATCGCCATTCAACAACGAACTATAAGGAACATAATTATATCCGGGTGAGGTCAGATTATAACTCTGCGTTGTACCATCTCCATAATTCAGATACGTTCCCAAATCCAGACTCAACCATGAAGTAAGCCGGCTAGTGTTCTGCAAATTAATCCGAAAGTCTCGCTGTCAGTATATTTATCTTCTTCCCGGTTATTCCTGTAAGACAGCGAAGCATTAAATGTATTTTTTTCCGTTCCACGCCCGATATTCAAGTTATATTGTTGCGAAAACGGATTTCGTTTACCATATTTCTTCACATCATCATAATAACGGAATCCCTGTGAAGCCAGTTCATGTAGCGTCTGCTCCATTTGTGCTTCGCTGATCGCACCTGTATGATGTTTTAAAATAGCCTGTACCCCCAAACAGGAATACATGGATGCATTGTCCAACAAATTCTGTGCATATTGGGATGCTCCCTCTCCTTGAAGATTAGGATTCATGGCCGCCCACTCCTTTTCCATCTCTATCATGTCAGCCGTATCGGCCAAGTGACCGGTATAAAAATTATAAGGGCGTACTGTCAATGTCGCTGAAAATGATACATTCAGCTGATTCTTTCCGGCTTTTTTTAGTAGTGATGACTACTACACCATTAGCAGCACGAGCACCATAGATAGACGTAGCCGCGGCATCTTTTAATACCGTAATATTCTCTATATCCTCTATATTCAAATCAGGTACATTTTCGACCCAGTTGCCCAGTCCGTCAGAAATAGTTTTCTCTACCGGAAACCCATCAATCACATACAGAGGAGTAGTAAGTCCGTTCATCGAAGTCACACCACGTATCTTACCGTCACTATAACCTGCTATTCTTCCCTCCATCAATGAGCTGACACTACTTAACCGTTGAGTTTCCAACTTTTTCGAATCTACTTTCGCAAATGAACCGGTAGCCCGTTCCCTGGAGATAGTCTGATATCCGGTTACCACCACCTCGTCCAGCAGTTCGGAGGCCGGCTCCAAAACAATTCTGTAACTGTTCGCACTTGTCAATCTTACTTTCTTTGATTCATAGCCCAAGTAAGAGATTTCTATCTCTTTCGCTGTGCGGAGCAGGGTCAGCCGGAAGTGCCCGTTCATATCGGTTATGACAGCAGCTAGTTCCTCCCCTTTCGTCTGGCTCACCTGACGGATGTGAGCGGCAGGCAGGGGATCTCCATTCTCATCTACAACTATACCGCTGATCATCCGGTCTGTTTGTGCATATGCCATTGTTCCACACAAAAAAACAATGCAACGAAAAAAACATCGCCAGTCGAAGTAGCTTTCCGTGGTAATCTGAATGTTTCATACTCTTCATAGATTTAATATTAATACTGTTTATAATCACTTTTTAAGTCCCGTTTTATTGTTAAAACAGTTTTGCAGCTTATATTGCGTCGATAGCAAATTAATGCATAAAAATTTTAAATTATAGCAAAAATAGGTTATCCAAATACAGCAATTGCCGCATTTGGATAAATTTATGATAGCAAATTAATAGATTATCTATTTTTATGCAATTCCTGCACTTTGTTTCTATACTGAGCGGGAGTCATACCAGTAGCCGCCTGAAACTGACTATAAAAAAGTAGTCATGGAATTAAAGCCCAATTCAGCTGAAATCGCCTTTAGCGGAGTTTGGTTATCAGGATCGGAAAGTAAACGGACTGCCTCTTTTGTGCGGAAACCATTTACAAATTGAGTAAAAGTCTGCTTGGTCTGCTCATTAATAATTTGAGAGAGATAAGTACGATTAGTTCCCAACATTTCCGCTACTTTCTCTTTGGTCAGCAAATTGTCTGTAAATACCTTCTCCTCCCACAACAGCGTTTCCAAACGCAGAAATAAATCCTGCTTCTTTTCATCTGTCAACGAGGATGAAGCATATTTCTCAGGTTGCGGCAAAGAAGTTTTCGTCGAATCCGTAAGATATTCTTGTAAAAGAGCGGACTGGCGGCCTATCTCTGCAAACTGCTCATCTATCTTGTTCTGCAATTGCTGTTCACGCCGGATAGCGTCCTGATTTTGCTTCACAATGGTAAGGTACAGCTTATTTTTTCTGTAATATAAGTAATATAGTAAAGAGGCAGCTATGAAGATACAGATAAATCCGGCTATAAGCAATTGCATCTTATTTTCCTTTTCCAATAATTCCAGACGGTTTTGTTTTATCTCGTTTTCCTGCCGTTCCATATCGTATTTTGCACGTATCTCCCCCACGGCACGTTCCTTTTCCGCATTATATAAGCTATCTGTTTCCAGCTGATAGAGCTTATGATACTTCAACGCCTCTACCAGCATACCATCTTCTTCATAACATCGGGATAAAGCCTTCAACAGGTCACTTCGATAGATGGCATTAGCCTGTTGGTAAGACAGTTCTATTCCGGCTTTCAGCATCCAGACAGCCCGGTCATACTGGTGATGCTCCATTAAATTTCGGCATAGCCAAATAAGAATTCATCACTGAAGAAATATTTCCCTGTTCTTTCAAATCCAAAGCCTTCCGGAAAAAAACCAGCGCTTCATCATCTTTATTCAAATTTATGCAGAATATATCCATAAAGATTGTAAACGTTTGATTGATCATAAAAGTCATTCTGCACCATGGTGAACTCCGCCTCCTGAATATATTTCAATGCTGTATTATAGTCACTCTTCAAATAATACATATAAGCGGTATTGGTTGAACCACTATAAATCAGATAAGGATCTTTCCGTTCATGTCCCAGTTCATAACATTCAAGAGCATATTTCAATCCTGTGCTATCATTTTTCAAATAATAAATACCGGCAATATTAGAAAGTAAAATGGAATAGAGTCTGTCATAATGACAACGTCTTGCAGCTTCAACTCCTTTGAAGAAATAAGTAAGTGAACGATAATAGTCTTTTTGGACATTCGATGCATAAAGTCCCAGCCCATTATATACGGAACATAAGGCGGAATCATTTTTATTACTTTCACCTATCAGCCTGGCCTGCCCTAAATGACTATAAGCCTCCTTTACATTTCCCTTCATCATATGGGCCTGCCCCAGACAAATATGAGAATAAATTACAGCGCCATTGTAATCCCGTTCATTATAACCCAACTCAAACAATTGTCGACCATAAAAGATAGCCTGATCATAATCTGCTTTATTCAGATAGAGAAAACTAACTTTCCGAAGTGCTTCTTTGTCTTTAGGATACTTTTTCAGATACTCCAACTGTACATTAATGGCATTATTTTATTTCTTCTTGCGCCTCTGAAACAACGGGCAAGAGTCCCAATAACATTACAACCACCCACAGTTTAAGCATCCTCATTCCTGTCATTCTTCCTTTTCTTCTTTCCGCATACTGAACTCACAGCCACAATATTGCTGATTATAAAAATTATATTCCTTAATGATAGCAATGCGACGCTCGCTCAATCCACCTTTACGCCAGTTCTGTTCCCAATAAGTGACATCCGGATAAGGAGCCGTAGCATATCGGCCCGCTTCCTCTATCTGTTCCAAACTTTTCCAACGGCTGGAAGCAAGCGTAGTAGTGATAACCGGGAATCCATGTTCGTGGGCATAACGTGCGGTTTCCTGCAGTCGCATCTTGAAACAACGCAAGCAACGGCCTCCTCGTTCAGGCTCTTGCTCCATTCCTGCCATTCGACAACGCCAGGCATCATGATCATAATCGGCATCTATAATTTCCAATCCCAAGGACTGGGCATACCGCGTACATTCGTCCTTGCGGATAATGTATTCCTCCAACGGATAAATATTGGGATTACAATAATAGATAACCGGAGTGACACCATGCTGCATCAAGCACTCTATGATGGCTGATGAACAAGGAGCACAACAAGTATGAAGCAACACTTTGTCGGCTCCTCCCGGAACTTCAAGCTGGAATTTCTTTTTCATACGGCAAATTAATAGATATTTGCCATACTGACCAACGGTTCGTATAATTTTTCTATATCCTGCGCATCCATTTCTATCTCCACTTGATCACCGGGAACCAGGGTTTGCCCCTGAGGAAGTAAGTTTTTACGATTCCGGTGTATACTACGAATGATACAATGATTAGGTAAAGCCAATGTATCCACTTCCTTTCCGTCAAAATAAGACCCATCCATTATCTCGACAAAAAGATGATAGCGGGCACCAGCCCCTTCGGAAGACTTCGGATTATGGCTACGGAACATCCTGTCATACAGCAATACATTGTAAGGTTTTATCTGTAACAATTCGGTGAAATAATAAGTCAATCCACCTACCACAATGGAAGGATAGAACACCTCGAAATGACCGGTAATCTCCGTTATCAGGACAATAGCAGTCAAAGGAGTACGCACCACAGCCACCAAAAAAGCCACCATCCCGATCAGCATCATATAACTCACATTCTCATACCCTATCCATCCGCGCTGTACCAATACCAACCCGAAGATTTGTCCCAATAATCCTCCCGTAACCAAGGTAGGATGAAACTTCCTCCCGGCAAACCCGAAGAAAGAGAAAACAGCGTAAAAACAAAATGAATAAGCATCATGATAGTAAGCCACCGGATATCATGAGTTCCATTCATTCCCTGCATCATCAAAAACTGCTCTCCGCCACCTGTCAGATTCGTCTCTGTTAACGATATGGCATAAGCTATGATCAATAAATACAACATCTTGACAGGAATGGAGAGTTTCATGGCAGGTATCCTTTCTTGAAAGAAAGGAACGATGAGCGAATAAAACTTTGCAATGACAGCCATAAGGGCGGCAAAGATAATATAAAGCTCTGCCTGACGGATAAAAGATAAACCGGGAACGACCGCACTAATCAGATGATAAGGAGTCGTGGGGAACATCCAACTAGCCACTCCTCCGGCTACCACGCCGGCCAACAAGGTAGTAATAGCGGTTTTAGGTGCATCAAAACGCTCGATGGATTCTATTACCAGCAAAGAAGAAGACAACGGAGCGGCAAAAGCGGCAGACAAGCCCGCACCGGCTCCGGCAGCCAGCAATTGTTTCCGTTCCCCTTTCAGGATATGTCCCCAACGGGAGATAAGTGTTCCTATATAAGACCCTATCTGAACAGACGGCCCCTCGCGTCCCAAGGACAGCCCCGCACTGAGAGCCAACACACCTCCGCAGAATTTGGCCACCAGTTCCTTAAAAGGATGCTCATAACGGATACGACCGTTATTGGCCGCACGTGTCTGAGGAATACCGCCTCCGGCTATCAATGGCATACGTTTTACCAAAGAAGCGACAAAGATCAGAATCCCCCATAAGATAAAAAACAACAATACATGCCAATACCACGGATAATGCGCCGTGAAAAAAGTTTTCCGCACATCAAAGAAATACCAGAGAAGATAGTGATAAGGCACAGCAACCAGTCCCGTAAGCAGCCCCACGAATATGCTCACGAAATACAGACGGGCATCAATCAGCTTCAGTTTCCATATTTGCCATTTGCGCAGATTGCTCCACTTCTTCCATTTGTTTTTCCATTTCTCCAGTTTCATATCCGGAATAAACAAATGGAAAAGAGAAGGGTTTATTTAAACAATGGCTTTAATAGTTCCGGTATTTCTATTTCATTTGCTTTCAGCGCTTCCAAACATTCACGCCCTTTATCGGATAAAGTAAAATGCATCTGCCGTTTATCCTTATCCCCCAAATTACGGACGATTAATTCTTTCTCTTCAATGGAACGGATGACCTTAGAGGTATGCGAAGCAGACAGACCTGTGTTTTCCGATATCACACTGGCTGTCAGCGTATCTCCGCCAATGCAACAAAGTGCCATTGCCTCATTCAATGACACTCCATATTGTTCCATCAAGCGGGTTTCAAGTTCAGAGAGAGCCTTGAACAGCTCTCTCATGACACATATTGATTTTATTTTCTCCATGCAAATTTAAATAAACAAGTTTACATTCGCCTGTTCGGCACGGTTCATATAGGTTGCCACTCCGCCAATAGTCACATGATCCAGCAATTCCTCACGTTTCACACCCATTACATCCATTGACATCTGGCAAGCAATAAATTCCACTCCGTTCTGAATGGCTTGAGTACGCAGAGATTCCAGTGAGTCGATATTTTTTCTTATTCATGATATATCGCATCATCCTGCTCCCATTCCACCCATATTCATTTTTAGACAATCTCAACTTTAAAGAACTGGAAGGCAGCATCATGCCGAACATCTTCCCCCAGATATCTTTCTTCACCGCAGGCTTGTCCAATCTTTTGATAGCATTCAGCCCCCAGAAAGTAAAGAAGATGGTCACCTTCTTTCCCGTAGCCGCCGCACCGTTTGCGAGTACAAAAGTAGCTAAAACTTTGTCCAGGTCGTCACTGAACAGAATAAAAGTTTTCCCTTTATCCTCCCGGCAAACCTCCGAGGAAGAAGATTGCGGAGTACTTTTCTCAACAATTACCTCATACTTTCCTGCTCCTGACTTTACTGAGACAAAACGGTTCCCGGTAGTCTGGCACCATGCTTCGGCATCGCGGGGGAAACCGGCATCCGTAGCGACAATCTCCAGACGTTCGCCGTCCGCCAGTTCTTCCATACTCTTCTTCAGCTTCATGATAGGACCGGGACAAGATATGCCACAAGCATCCACTTTTATTGCTTTCATAGAAGGAATGACGGAAGAGGCAATAGTATAAGCTTCAGCAGAATCTTTACTGTGTTCAGAATGATCAACTTTTGAAGAATCAGAACTTGAAGATCCGGAATTTGAGAACTCCTTCGGCTTGGGCAGAGGAGCCGTTGCCGCTTTATACAGTTTCAAACCTCCTATTAAATTCCTTACTTCCCCAAAGCCATTCTGTAACAATATATTAGAAGCCAGATACCCTCTCAACCCCACTCCACAATACAAATAGACCGGCTTATCCTGAGGAATCTCTTTCATCCTTTCGCGCATATCATCCAAAGGAATATTGACAGCCCCCTTCAAAGCACCTAGTGCAAATTCATCGGGAGTACGGACATCAACCAACGTAACTTTACTCAAATCGGCAGCCTGTAATTCGCGCCAATAAAGAGGCTTCATCTTTCCGCTCAGTATATTTCCGGCTACATATCCGGCTACTGCTACAGGATCTTTAGCCGAAGAGAAAGGAGGAGCATATGCCTGCTCCAAAGCCATCAAGTCATAAACAGTTCCGTTATGCTTAATCACTTGCGAGAATTCGTCAATACGTTTGTCCACTCCGTTATACCCCACAATCTGCGCTCCGAGTAATTTCCCATTCACAGGAGAGAAAGTTATTTTTAATGGACATCTGTAAAGCATCAGGATAATATCCCGCATGGAACCGGAATGGATGGTTGCCGACAAATAATCAATGCCTGCCTGTTTCAACCGTTTTGCCGGAAGGCCCGAAGCAGCGACAGTCATATCAAAAACTTTGGCAATGGAAGTACCGACAGCCCCTTCGTATGTAACCTTATTTCCAAAGACCATGTTATCTGCCACAATACGCGCCTGACGGTTGGCCGGACCTGCCAGATAATTCAACCACGGTCTATCAGTCAGTGGATGACGGAACTCGATAGCATCGCCCACCGCATAAATATGCTCGTCGGAAGTCTGCAAGTAATCGTTCACCTTAATGCCGCGCATCTCCCCTATCTCCAGTCCGGCCTCTGTCGCCAATGAAGTATTGGGACGTACCCCGATGGATAACAACACCATATCGGCAGGCAGCCTTTCGCCCGATTTAAAAATAACCTCCAGTCCGTTGACCGTGCACTCGAAAGAAGCCACCGCCTTTTCCAGGTAGAGATGCACTCCTTTCTGCAACAAATGCTCGTGCACCAAAGAAGCCATAGAGAAATCAATAGGAGCCATGACTTGATTTGCCATCTCTACAACCGCCACTTCCGCACCGGCTTCCTGCAGATTCTCCGCCATCTCCAACCCGATGAATCCGGCCCCGATGATTACCGCCCGTTTCACCTTATGCTGCTGCAAGTAACTCTTGATAGCATCGGTATCATTCACATTACGTAGGGTAAAAATTCCTTCATTGTCAATGCCCGGCAAGGGAGGACGAACAGGCGACGCACCCGGAGAAAGCAATAATTTGTCATAACTCTCCGTATAAGTTTTCCCGTCGGAAGTACGAATATCCACTGTTTTCTCGGCAGAATGGATGGCTATTACCTCGGACCGGGTACGCACATCTATGTTAAAACGTTTCCCAAAAAGCCTCCGGAGTCTGTACAAACAATTTTTCCCGCTCCGCAATCACACCTCCTATATAATAAGGTAGACCACAATTGGCATACGAAATGTATTCTCCCTTCTCGAACAAAATGATTTCCGCCTGTTCCGTGTTTCTTCTGATACGTGCGGCAGCAGTTGCACCTCCTGCTACGCCTCCTATTACTATATACTTCATAATCGAAACTATTTTTATTTTGATTTTAAATATTTTTCCAATGGAAACTTTATGAAAACATACATGATATTTCTTATAATAAAAAGTTTCCTATGGAAAATATTATCAAGTTAACTCTTTTTTAAGGAGAAAGAACAATTCCGGGTATTAAATAGACAATCTCTATTGTTGTTTGATATTTTTATTCCCTACCTTCGCAATAAATTTCAAAATAAATAAGAAATTGAATCGAACAGACACGCATCATGTTATCTAAAGTAGACTTGACGCAGGGAGGTATCACCGGCACTCTGCTACGTTTTACCTTACCTATGATTATAGGCTCACTGCTACAACAGTGTTACAATATAGCCGACACGCTGATTGTAGGACAATGTATAGGTTCCGGCGCATTGGCTGCCGTCTCCGCCTATACGCTGATGGTTTTCCTCATTTCCATCCTGCTGGGATTGTCCATGGGAAGCGGAACCGTTTTTTCCTTGCAATATGGAGCCGGACGAACGGATTCCCTACGCCGTAGCATCTATGTATCCGTCCTGCTGATCGGCACAGTAACATTGATTCTAAATATAGCGGCTTTCGTCTGGATTCATCCCATTCTCAGGTTATTGCAGATTCCCAAAGATATTTATGGCATGATGTATGATTACTTGTGGATTATCTTTTGGGGAATCGGCTTTACCTTTATCTATAATTTCTATGCGGCATTGCTGCGTGCCATAGGAGATGCCGTCACTCCTCTTTGGTTTCTGGCGGTTTCCGTTGTACTGAACATCGGGCTGGATTTGTTCTTTATCTTGCAGTTGGATTGGGGAATCAAGGGAGCAGCCATCGCCACGGTAGCCGCACAGGGAGTATCCGCTTTGGGAATTATGGGATATGCCTACGTGAAATACCCCGAACTGAGATTACACCGCAACGACCTGCATTTCGACCGTCACTGCCTGAAAGAGATCACTTCGTTCTCCGCACTGACCTGTGTACAACAATCGGTAATGAATCTGGGCATTCTCATGGTACAAGGATTGGTCAACAGTTTTGGCACTGTAGTCATGGCCGCCTTTGCGGCAGCAATAAAAATAGACTCGTTCGCCTATATGCCGGTACAGGAATTCGGAAATGCCTTTTCCACCTTTATTGCCCAGAACTTCGGAGCGAGAAAAGAGGAACGGATCCGCAAAGGAGTGAAAAGTGCCTTGATTACCACCGTTCTCTTCTCTCTGGTCATTTCCATTCTGGTCTTTTTATTCGCCAAACCATTGATGCTGATTTTTGTCCGCCCCCACGAAACGGAAATTCTGAACATCGGTATCAGTTATTTACGCATCGAGGGAGCGTTTTATTGCGGAATCGGGATTTTGTTCCTGTTATACGGATATTATCGTGCCATCCGTATGCCGGGAATGTCCGTAGTGCTCACAGTGGTATCGTTGGAACCCGTGTAGCCCTTTCCTATTGGCTTGCCGGCATTCCTGCCATCGGGGTCATCGGAATCTGGTGGTCTATTCCTATCGGATGGTTTATAGCGGACGTCATCGGCATCATATATTATAAGTATCGAAAAAGCTCCCAAACAATTGAATTTAAATAAATGTTTTTGTTAGTAAAAGACATACATACAACACCTTTTCATCTAAAATTTATGTATTTTTGTAGCCCTATAGAAAAGAACAGACATACAAATGATGGAAGAAACAACCTGCAAACCTGATTATTCGAATTCGATGGCGGAACATCTGGGTATCCGGTTTCTACCCTCCACCGAGGATGCGGTACATGCCGAAATGCCTGTAGACCATCGTACTTCACAACCCTTTGGTATGTTGAACGGCGGCGCGTCACTGGCTCTGGCCGAGATTGTGGCAGGGCATGGCTCTACGTCGCTATGCCGGGAAGACGAATATGCCTGCGGAGTACAAGTAAGTGGAAATCATCTGTCGGCCGTGCCCGTCGGAGGCAAAGTATTCGCCACCGGCAAACTGATTCACCGCGGCAGATCCTCGCATATATGGAATATAGATATCACCACTCCACAAGGACAACTGGTTTCTACTGTTCGTGTCGTTAATTTCATACTGAAAAAGAAATGAATCTACCAGATATACATACGCAAAAATTATTGGATTGCCTGACACACAGCCGCCTCGGTTTCGCCCTCTACCGGTTACCTTGGACAGACGAATGCTACCTGGTATTGCAAACCTCGGGCGATGTGGAACAATTAGCGGACATTCAGGAACTGAATGGAAAGAAAGGATTTGTCATGGCTCCTTTCCGGATATCGGAGGAACATCCCTTGGTACTTATCCGTCCGGATGTCACCGCATACGACTGGAGCGAAATCAGCGAAGCACTGTCTTCACTGGAATGTGCGGATGCCCTGCTCACCTGCAAAAGCCGGCAGAGTGAACTCTCCCCTTTTGTTTCCGAAGAAACGGATAAAGAACAATATACCCGCGCATTCGGGCGTTTCATCACTCCCTTACAAGAGAAGCGGTTCCAGAAACTGGTTCTGTCACGTTCTTCCGCCAGACATATCGGAGATGATTTTTCACCACTCGGCGCTTTTGTCCGGGCCTGCAACAACTATCCGCGCATGATGATTTACCTATGCCACACCCCTGCTTCCGGAACCTGGCTGGGCAGCACACCGGAAATCTTATTAAGCGGACACGGCAAAGAATGGCACACCGTGGCCCTGGCCGGTACCATGCCGATGCAGAACGAAGTGATGCCGACAGACTGGGACAGGAAGAACCGGGAAGAGCAGGGCTATGTGGCTGATTACATCCGCCGAATCGCCAAAAGATTCGGCAACAAGATGACGGAAAAAGGTCCTTATACCGCCCGTGCCGGACAATTGGTACACCTCAAGACCGATTTTTATTTCTTGTTGAAAAATACAGACCATATAGGCGATTTATTGCAAGAACTCCATCCCACTCCCGCCGTCTGCGGCCTGCCCAAAGAGGAGGCTTTCCGGTTATTCCGGACAATGAAGGGTACGACCGCAGTTATTATTCCGGATTCACCGGCTGGCTGGACACAGAGGGGCATACCGATATCTACGTCAATCTGCGCTGCATGGAAATAAAGCCGGGTGAAGCCATCCTGTATGCAGGAGGAGGAATACTGGCTTCCTCGGAAGTAGAATCGGAATGGGTGGAAACGGGAGACAAGATGAATACGATGCGGAGCTCCTTCATCCTGACTTTATAAGTAAATAAATGGAAACAATTAAAGTAGAAGAATAATGTATTCAGACAAAAAGAACATACTTCAGTTGGTGGCACTTCTCAAAGCGCACGGTGTGCGGAAAATAGTGCTTTGTCCCGGCAGCCGTAATGCTGCCATCGTACATACTCTGGCCAATATAGAGGACTTCACTTGTTATTCTGTAACCGATGAACGCAGTGCCGGTTTTTTTGCCATCGGCCTATCTTTACAAGGGGGAGGCCCTGCCGCAGTATGCTGCACTTCCGGTTCGGCCCTGCTGAACCTGCACCCTGCCGTAGCCGAAGCCTTTTACCAACAAGTACCTCTGATTGTCATTTCCGCCGACCGCCCCACTGCCTGGATAGGACAAATGGACGGACAAACCCTGCCCCAGCCCCATGTGTTCGGAACGTTAGTCAAGATGTCTGTCAACCTGCCCGAAGTACATACTGAGGAAGACGAATGGTTTTGCAACCGCCTTATCAACGAAGCCATACTGGAAACCACCCACCACGGCAAAGGGCCTGTACATATCAATGTACCCATTTCCGAACCCATTTACCGCTTCACCGCCAAAAACACTTCCCGAAGTACGTGTCATCACCCGTTATCAGGGACTGAGCGTGTACGACCGTGACTATAAGGAACTGATCGAACGGCTGAACAAGTACAACAAGCGCATGGTTGTGGTAGGCCAGATGAATCTGATTTACCTGTTCGAGAAAAAATATGTGAAACCGCTTTATAAACATTTCGCCTGGCTGACGGAACATCTGGGCAACCAGACCATCCCCGGCATCCTATCAAGAATTTCGACGCCGCCGTTTATTCCATGACGCCGGAGCGCCAGGAAGACATGGCCCCCGAAATACTGATTACCTACGGCGGACACATCGTATCCAAACAATTGAAGAAATACCTGCGCAATCATCCCCCGCGCGAACACTGGCATGTTGCCGCCGACGGGAAGATAGCCGATTTATACGGTTGCCTGACCACCGTCATCGAGATGGATCCGTTTGAGTTCTTGGAAAAAATAGCTTTCCTGCTGGACAACAAACCTACCCATTATCCGCTGATGTGGGAAAACTATTGCAAAACCATTCCGATGCCGGACCTTGCTTATTCCGAAATCTCCGTTATCGGAAAACTCATCCGGGCATTGCCCGAACCCTGTGCCCTGCATCTGGCAAACAGCTCCACCGTGCGCTATGCACAGTTATTTACAGTTCCTCCCCAGGTGGAAATCTGTTGCAACCGGGGAGTGAACGGCATAGAAGGCTCCCTGTCCACCGCCATCGGTTATGCCGCCGCTTCCAGCAAGCTGAATTTCATCATCATAGGCGACTTGAGCTTCTTCTATGATATGAACGCACTGTGGAATCAAAATTACGGTGCCAACATCCGCATCCTGTTACTGAATAACGAAGGAGGAGAAATATTCCATACCCTGCCTGGAATGGACAAATCAAGCCGTTCCCGGGAGTTTATCACAGCCGAGCATTACACCACCGCCAAAGGCTGGGCGGAAGAACGCGGCTTTATTTACATGAAAGTGACCGGAGAAGAAGAGCTGGAAGAAGCGATGCAGCCATTCACCTCACCCGAGACACGGATGCAACCCATGCTGCTGGAGGTGTTTACCGACAAGGAAAAAGACACCACCCTGTTAAGAGAATATTATCACGGACTTAAAAATAAAAATGAATAATGGAAACAAGAGAATGGAAAACCATCAAAGAATATCAGGATATTCTGTTTGACTTTTACAACGGAATAGCGAAAATCACCATCAACCGTCCGCGTTACCGCAACGCGTTCACCCCCACCACTACTTCGGAAATCAGCGACGCCCTGTATTACTGCCGCGAGTGCCAGGATATCAATGTAGTGGTTCTGACCGGAGCAGGCGACAAAGCCTTCTGCAGCGGGGGAGATATGCACGTAAAAGGTCATGGCGGCTATATCGGCACAGATGGAGTTCCCCGTCTGAATGTGCTGGACGTACAAAAGCAAATCCGGTCACTGCCTAAACCGGTCATCGCCATGGTAAACGGTTACGCCATCGGCGGCGGTCATGTGCTGCATGTGGTATGCGATCTGACCATTGCCTCAGAGAATGCCATTTTCGGACAGACAGGTCCCAAGGTAGGCAGCTTCGACGCCGGATTCGGCTCTTCCTATCTGGCACGCATCGTAGGGCAGAAGAAAGCCCGTGAAATATGGTTCCTTTGCCGTCAATACTCCGCACAGGAAGCACTGGAAATGGGATTGGTCAATACAGTCGTTCCTTTCGACCGCCTGGAAGACGAAACCGTGGCATGGGCAGAAAAGATGATGGAGCACAGCCCGCTCGCTCTTCGTATGATCAAAGCCGGACTGAATGCCGAACTGGACGGACAAGCCGGCATACAAGAACTTGCCGGAGATGCCACCATGCTGTATTACATGACAGAGGAAGCACAGGAAGGAGGAAAGGCATTTTTGGAAAAACGCAAGCCACGGTTCCAGGATTATCCGAAGTTCCCATAATCAGTGGTTCATTTTTCCGGTGGAGGACAACCCAATAGTCCTCCTTGCTTCCCATTAACCACTAATCACTAATAAGAATGTTCCAAACCCGAATTATAAAAAAACAATTACACTTCAAGCAACCGGCAGGTACTTCCAGAGGAGTATATACCACCCGGGATGTATGGTACATCCTCCTCACCGACACCGGCAGCCGCCACTATGGCGTGGGTGAATGTGCCCCTCTCCCTGCCCTGAGTTGTGACGATATCCCCTCATACGACGAGGTGTTGGCCACTGCCTGCAAGAACTGGAAAAGAACGGGGAATAGACCGGGAAGCCTTGCTTCCCTATCCGTCCATCCCTGTTCGGTATGGAAACCGCCCTGCTGCATTTCCGGGCACGCAG
>ENA-OQAX01000067-OQAX01000067.1-human-gut-metagenome-genome-assembly--contig:-NODE-67-length-20460-cov-5.291890_pt1 | contig 20460 bp, 30 predicted proteins | sample MGYA00242741_ERZ504539 | MGnify/ENA primary metagenome ERZ504539 (study PRJEB26092, sample SAMD00036277) | human gut metagenome | host: Homo sapiens | study: EMG produced TPA metagenomics assembly of... | reverse complement strand
CCCCGAAGCACGATGCGGGTACCGCAACCCGACATTATCGAGCATTTTGGCAACGCAGATGCCGTGCCGCAGCTGCCGGAGCGGTGCTTAAGCCGCAAGGCGGGAATTGTGCGGTGTTGCCTTTATTCAGTTATGCCTGTTCTTTTGCCTTGATGGCTTCGTCAATGGCCTTGGCGGCTTCCTTACCGGCGCCCATAGCCAGAATGACGGTAGCGGCACCGGTAACAGCATCGCCGCCGGCATAGACGAACGGGCGGCTGGTCAGGCCATCGGGGCCATCGGTGATGATGCAGCCGTGCTTATCGGTATCCAGGCCGGGGGGTAGTAGAACGGATCAGCGGGTTGGGGCTGGTGCCCAGAGCCATGATCATGGTATCCACATCCAGCTCAAACTCGCTGCCCTCCTTGACGATGGGGCGGCGGCGGCCGGAAGCATCGGGTTCACCCAGCTCCATCTCCACGCAGGTCATGCCCTTCACGCAGCCGTTTTCATCGCCCAGAACCTCGACCGGGTTGGTCAGTGTCTTGAAGATGATGCCCTCTTCCTCGGCATGCTCGACTTCTTCCTTACGGGCAGGCAGTTCGGCCATGCCGCGGCGGTATACAATGTACACCCGCTCGGCACCCAGGCGCTTGGCGCAGCGGGCTGCGTCCATGGCGACGTTGCCGCCGCCCACAACGGCAACGGCACGGCTCTTCATGATGGGGGTGCGGCTGCCGGGCTGGTATGCTTTCATCAGGTTCACGCGGGTCAGGTACTCGTTAGCAGAGTAAACGCCCTTCAGGCTCTCGCCGGGGATGCCCATAAAGCGGGGCAGACCGGCGCCGGAAGCGATATAGATTGCCTCAAAGCCATAGTCGTTCATCAGCTCGTCAACGGTCAGCACCTTGCCGATGACCATGTTGCACTCAATATCAACACCCAGCTCTTTCAGGCCTTCCACTTCGTGCTGCACAATATCCTTGGGCAGACGGAACTCCGGAATGCCGTACATCAGAACGCCGCCTGCAACGTGCAGGGCTTCGTATACGGTAACCTTATAGCCCAGCTTGGCCAGGTCGCCGGCAACGGTCAGGCCGGAAGGACCTGCACCGATAACTGCCACCTTATGGCCGTTCGGCTCCGGCTTAGCAGCCGGGGTGTGGACGTTTCACGGTGCCAGTCAGCCACAAAGCGCTCCAGGCGGCCAATGCCGACGGGTTCGCCCTTGATGCCGCGCACGCACTTGCCCTCGCACTGGTTCTCCTGCGGGCAGACACGGCCACAGACAGCGGGCAGCGCGCTGGACTTTGCGATGACCTGGTAAGCAGCTTCAAAATCGCCCTTTGCCACTTCGGCAATAAAGGCGGGAATATCGATCTGAACAGGGCAGCCGGTGCGGCAGGCGGGCTTTTTGCACTGCAGGCAGCGCTTGGCTTCGTTCACAGCCATTTCAGCGGTATAGCCCAGGGCAACTTCCTTAAAGTTTTTGTTGCGGACGTTGGGGTCCTGGCTGGGCATGGGCATTTTTTCGGGTCCATATTCGGCATGTTACTCAACCTCCTTTTTCAGCAGGTTGCATTCCGCTTCCCGCGCGTGGGTTTCAAGTCGCGGTACATGGTGCCGCGGTGCATGGCTTCATCAAAATCGACTTCAAAGCCATCGAAATCGGGGCCATCCACACAGGCAAACTTGGTTTTGCCGCCCACAGTCAGGCGGCAGCCGCCGCACATGCCGGTGCCGTCCACCATGATGGGATTCATGGAAACAACGGTCTTAACGTTATAAGGCTTGGTGGTCTTGACAACGAACTTCATCATGATCAGCGGTCCGATGGTGATGACCTCGTCAAAGTTGGCGCCAGCCTTGATCTTTTCTTCCAGCGGCATCGTCACAACGCCCTTCTGGCCGTAAGAGCCGTCATCGGACATGATGATCAGCTCGTCACAGCAGGCGCGGAATTCGTCTTCCAGGATGACAAGGTCCTTATTGCGGAAGCCGATGATGCCGGTAACCTTGGTGCCCTGGGCCTTGAGGGCCTGGGCAACGGGCAGGGCAATGGCGCAGCCGACGCCGCCGCCGACTACGCAGACATTTTTTTGAGCCCTTCAATTTCAGTTGCTTTGCCCAGCGGGCCGACAAAGTCATGCACATACTCGCCCTCTTTGAGGGAGTTCAGCTGCATGGTGCCTGCGCCGACAATCTGGAAAATGATAGCCACAGTGCCTGCTGCGGCATCATAATGGGCAATCGTCAGGGGGATGCGCTCGGAATCCTCCTTGGCGCGGATGATGATGAACTGGCCCGCTTTCGCCTTTTTGGCAATCAGCGGTGCTTCAATGACCATTTCGGTCACTGTGGGGTTCAATTCCCGCTTTTTAACGATCTTGAACACTTGTTCTAACCTCGCTTTTTCTCCGTTTTATCATTCCGTCCCCCGCCTGCCAAATGCGCACAAGCAGGCAAAGTAGATGGTATCATTGTACCATATTTACTTTACCAGCTTTTTTCAGGATTGTAAAGCGGTAAAGTGTGGTGTTTTATCGTCGCAGTGTGTCAAAGAATGCTCTGTCGGGGCGAACATTGTTCGCCTGCAGTCTTTCTCCGTGTATGCTGTTTCCCGGAAAAGCCGCTGCATCATCAGGTTGGTGGGCACACAATGTGCGTACCAACGGCCTCCACAGAATATTTTGGCATGCCAAGTTATGGCATGCGGTACCGTCCTGTCTGCGCTGTTCACACCGTCAAAGCGTCAATGGCGGCTTTGCACGCCTGCAGGGTCAGGTAGGTGACTGCACAGTCTGAGCCGATAAACCAGCGTTCTTCGCCGTTACAGACAATTTTGCGGATCAATTTTCCACGGTACTCCGCCTGGATATAAATGCCGTTTGCCATGTTGCTGCCCCCTTTTCCGGCCGGCCAAAAGTAGCCTTACTTTTTATTGTGCCATCTTTTGGAGCAGCTTACAAGGGCAGGCAGTGTAAAATTTCGCCCATGCTGCGTACAGAAAATTCAGCAGTTGCACCAAAACTTTATCCATGCGCGGCAAACTGATAATATTTGACAGCGTTTTCCAGTTTTTTCTCTGGAAAACTGTAGCTTTTTATGCTATACTGTATCAAAATATCTGCCGTTTTATTTTTACAAAATTATTGCGTCCTTTTGCAGGGCGTGTATAATATAATAGTAGATAATACGGGTGCAGCTGCACCCGGCTGGAGGAATACGGATATGACAAAGCAAGAGATGCTGCAGTTAAAAATGACTGCGACCCGCGTGCGCATGGGCATTATTGAAGCGACCCATGGCGGCAAAAGCGGCACCCGGGCGGCAGCCTTTCTGCTGCTGATGTGCTGACTTACTTATACTTTAAGGAAATGCAGATCGATCCGCAGAACCCGCAGGACCCTGACCGTGACCGTTTTGTGCTTTCCAAGGGCCATGCAGCGCCGGGTCTGTACTCGGTGCTGGCAGAGCGCGGGTTCTTCCCCGTGGCTGACCTGCCTACCCTGCGCCGCTCCGGCAGCTACCTGCAGGGCCACCCCAACATGAACACGGTTCCCGGTGTTGATATGAGCACCGGCAGCCTGGGCCAGGGTGTTTCCGCCGCAGCCGGCATGGCACTGGCCGCCAAGATGAAGAACCCCGACGTCAACGTGTACACCCTGCTGGGTGACGGCGAGATCGAAGAGGGCGAGTGCTGGGAAGCATTTATGTTTGCCAACCACTATAAGCTGGATAACCTCTGCATCATGATCGACGTGAACGGCCTGCAGATCGACGGCCCCACCGCCAAGGTCATGAACAGCGAACCGCTGGACCAGAAGATGGATGCCTTCGGCTTTAACACCATCATCTGCAACGGCAACAGCCTGGCTGATCTGGAGCAGGCATTCATCTTGTTTGACCGCTCCCATGGTTCCGGCAAGCCGACCTGCTTCCTGCTGCACACCACCAAGGGCCTGGGCGTGAGCTTTATGGAGAACGCTGTGGATTGGCACGGCAAAGCCCCCAACGATGCCGAGTATGACAAGGCGATGGCCGAGCTGCGCGCCAGCTATGAAGTGATGGAAAAGGAGGCTGAACGGATCAATGGCTGATAACAAGAGCATTGCCACGCGCGACAGCTACGGTGCTGCGCTGCTGGAACTGGCCGATGCAGGCCATGACGATATCGTGGTATTTGATGCGGATTTGTCCGCTTCGACCCGTACCTCAGTATTTGCAAAAAAATATTCTGAACGCTTTTTTGACTGCGGCATTGCCGAGTGCAACATGGTCGGTGTAGCCGCCGGCATGTCCACCTTTGGCTATGTGCCTTTTGTTTCCTCGTTTGCCATGTTTGCTGCGGGCCGCGCTTTTGAGCAGATCCGCAACAGCATTGGTTACCCCGAGCTGAACGTCAAGATTGCTGCCACCCACGGCGGCCTGTCCGTCGGCGAGGACGGTGCTTCCCACCAGTGCTGCGAGGACTTTGCGCTGATGCGCACCATCCCCGGCATGGTCGTGATCTGCCCCTCTGACGATCTGGAAGCCCGTGCCGCTGTGCGCGCCGCTTACGCCCACAAGGGCCCCGTTTACCTGCGTTTCAGCCGTCTGGCCACCCCTTCTCTGCATGATGCCAATAACTATACTTTTGAAATCGGCAAGGGCGAGGTTCTGTGCGACGGTTTTGATCTGGCCATCATCTCCACCGGTCTGATGACCAGCGAAGCTCTGAAGGCTGCTGTCACCCTGAAGCGTCAGGATGCCATCAGCGTGCGCGTGATCAACATGCCCACCATCAAGCCGCTGGACGAAGAGATCGTTCTGCGCGCTGCCCGCGAGTGCCACAAAATCATCACGGTGGAAGAGCACAGCGTGATCGGCGGCCTGGGCGAGGCTGTTTGCAGTCTGCTGAGCGAGAAGGCCCCCACGCCCGTGCGCCGCATTGGTGTACAGGATAAATTCGGCCATTCCGGCCCCGCATGGGAGGTTCTGCGCGATTACGGCCTGACCGCCGACGCCATTGCCGATGCCGTGCGCAGCTTTGTGAAAGAGGACCAGTAAGCTCTTTTCCCCCGCCCCATTTGATTCAATAAGCAACACCCCGCCATCCGGTTCAACGCCGGGCGGCGGGGTGTTTTGGTTTGTATGGATTTAGGGCAATACCGCATAATTCTAAGTGCCGATACGGCGAGCGAGGTGCGGCAGATGCTAAGCCAAAAGCGCAGATAATACTGGATGCTGCAAAGGTGAGCGCCGCCAGTGGCGGAAACAGCGAACCGAAGCACGATGCGGGTACCGCAACCCGACATTATCGAGCATTTTGGCAACGCAGATGCCGTGCCGCAGCCGTCGGAGCGGTGCTTAAGCCGTAAGGCGGGAATTGTGCGGTGTTGCCTTAGGTCAGAACTGATTGCACGCAAACACGCTGGCTCCGGTGGCGCGGGCGGCGGCAAGGCCGGTGGCGCTGTCCTCAAAGATCATGGTATGGGCGGCGTCCACGCCAAAGTGGGCCATGGCTTTCAGGTAGCCTCCGGGTCCGGCTTATTGTTGACCACATCTTCCTGGGTCAGGATCAGGTCAAACCAGTCAGTGCAGTGAAAGTGGTCCAGCATTTCCGTTGCGTTCTGGCGGCTTCCTGTGGTAATCACGGCCAGGTAATGGGTGGGGCGCAGAGCTTCCAAGATGACAAACAGTGCCTCGTTTTTGCGGGCTATGTCCATGTTGGCAGCGTAATACTGCTTTTTCAGGTCATGCACCCGCTCCACATCCTCGGCAGAGGGGCTGCCGCCCATCAGCGGCTGCAAAAAGGCGCGGTAATGCCTGCCGTTGCAGTAAGCGGCATAGTAATCATAATCCAACGTAAAGCCGAACGACTCCAGCGCACGGCGGTAGCTTTCAGCGTTGACGGCAACCGTATCAATCAATGTGCCGTCCAGATCAACGGCGATCAGTCCTTGCTTTTTCATCAAACTTTCCCTCGTTTTCCCATGTGTTTAGGTCGTTGGCCACCATGACAAGCCCAGCATAGAACATGGGGGCACGCTTTTTATCTTTGTTGAGCTTGTAGGGCATCAGGCGCAGCCAGTGGATGAGCTCGTGCGCCAGGATACTGTGCAGCCCTGCCGCGCCGCAGCGGGCACGCAGGTCATCGCAGACCGCTTCAAACAGCGTATCATAGGCGGCGGAGCGGGTCAGCTGGAAGTCAATGTGGTTTTCCTGCACAGTGCAGCGCGGGGTCATCATCATGAACTCATAGCCGCCGTGCAGGCTTTGCAGCAGTTTGCCGTAATCCAGGTAGGGGCTGTCGTGCAGGTTGCCGGTGTTGGGGTCAATGATGTACACGCTTTATCGGGGTTCTCCACATCGGTGCGGCAGATGATGTTTTCCACCGTCAGATCGCCGTGGATATCCGCCACGGGGTCTGCGGCAAACAGGGTACGCAGCGCATTGTGGTCAAACAGGCGGCCCAGCTCTTTCAGGTTGCGGTAGCTGCGGCCATTGATCCAGATGCGGTCATAGTTCCACAGTTCTTTCAGGATGCGGGCGTCCCGGATCTTTTCCAGATTGGCATCCATCTTTTTGTTCAGGTATTCCTCTATTTTTTCGGGATCCGCCGGGCGGGCTGTGGCGCGGTAGAGCTGTTCATCCAGTGCCCGCAGCACACTGCGCAGGATGGCTGCGCTTTTTCCCGGCGGGTTGGAATGGATATAGCGGAACAGCCCCACCGCGCTGCCGGAATAGGTCATATCATACCAGCAGTAGCCTTCGCCGGTGCCCTCGCGCAGAATTTCGCACAGCGGCAGGCGGGCGGCATTGCGGCGCAGCCAAGCCAGCTGTTCGGCCAGTTTGGCACCGTCCGCGCCAAAGGCGTATTTGCGGTAAAAGGTCGCGGCACCATCGGTACACAGCATGGTAGTTGCGTTGGAACCGGCAGAATAATCCTGCAAAATGGTAATGTTCTGGTTGATCTCAATGAACTTGGCCACATAGGCTTTGTTCTGCAGGCTGAAATACTGGTTGAGGAATGCGCCGCGGTCCCGCGGGTCCACCTGGGGCAGCAGGTTCAGGTAGTTTTCCTGCCCGGCTTCCCGGTTGGCGATCGGCTCCGCTGCACCGTTCAGAGCGGCGCGCAGATGTTCCGGCAAAAGAGGTGCCGCAAACATAACCGCCAGCGGCAGCAGGAACCAGGCGATCACCAGCCACGGGCGGCATCGCTCAAACCGAGGGAGCCCGCCACGCCAAGGCTGGTCACATCCACGCTCTTGACGCCGAACAGCATGTTGAACACTTCCACCAAGCCAAAGCTGCCGCCAGCGCCGCCGCAGGCAATGATTGCCTGCCCCAGCACCGCGTAAGAAGCAAGGTAGGCCCCCCACATGAGAACCGTATTGAGCAGCAGCCGCCACAGGTTGACGCGGCGCAGATCCTTGAAGGTATTGATGAGACTCCAGCAGAACACAAGGCCGTCCAGCTTGATGGTATCATTGAAAATGCTGCACACGGCCAGGCAACACCGCTTGAGCAGGTCCCGCAGCAGCACCACCAGCACCAGGGCGGCGGCCAGAAGCAGCGCAAAAACCAGATAATACCGCGCTGCGCCCAAAACCGCAGCGCCGCCCAGCCCGGCCAGCCGGAACCCGCCGAACAGCAGCGCCACCACCCACACATCCAGAAAGCGATCCATGATGACAGTGGCAAAAGCAAAGCCTGTTCCGGTTTTCATTTTGCGGCCAGCCAGAGCGGCGCGCAGAAAATCGCCCACATGGAATGGCAGCAGAAAGTTGACGGCATAGCCCCCGGCCATGGCGCGCAGCAGGCTGCGGCGCTGGGGGTATTCATAAATGCGGATGAACTGTTCCCACCGGAGCAGGCGGAACACATGCCCCAGCAGCACCAATGCCGCGGAGGAAAGCAGCAATAATAAAATGGTTCCGAAAGGTTGCATCGGCGGTCACCTGAATCAGTTAGTTTATTGGGGGGATTTTACATCAGCATTTCAAACGCGGCCTTGTTGGCTTCCTGTTCCGCCTGGGCATACTCCGCCGGGGTGCCAAAGGGCAGGTGCAGATCAGTTGCAAATCCGCGCAGGTCCGCCCCGCGGGCGCAGCACGTTGTAAATGCCGGAAACAAAAAATTCTTTATAATCGCAGTGGTGCAGGTACTCTGCACAGGCAGAAGCATAGAGCTGCTTATTTTTGAAGTAATACGCCCCGCAGATAGCATCATGGCTGACGACCTGCTTTTCCACCGTGTGGCACACCCTGCCGTCGGCCCCATATTGCAGGTAGCTGTAGGCCGGGGAGTCGCTGGCAAAGGTCAGCAGTGCGCCGTCCGGGCCGTTGGCAAAATCGCCCGCCTTGCAAAACTCATTGAACGGCTTGCAGAGGAACAGGTGGTCGCAGTCATTAAAGAGCAGCGGCTCATCGTCCGGCAGGCTTTCCGTCCCGCGCAGGCGGTGATGGCGGCGCCCTCCGTCACTTCGGGCAGGGCCACGATTTTGGCATCGGGGTAATAGGTTTTGATTTCCCGGTCAATGGCATGGTCGCGGATATGCTCCTCCAGCACCACAAAGGTGATATCGGCACAGTCCACAAATTTGGCAATGCTCTGGGTTGCCCAATAGAAAAACGGGCGGTCGTTGATCTCGATTAGGGGCTTGGGCATCACAAAGCCGTTTTCAAAAAAGCGGCTGCCGCGCCCGGCCATCGGCATTACAAGGTGCAGCTTTGCCATGTTATTCCCCTTTCGCATCGCGGGCAGCCAGCATGGCGCACTCGTTCTCGATCACGCGGCGCAGGCCTTCGCGGATGTCGATCTTCGGTTCCCAGCCATAGCACTCTTTGGCGTGGGTGTTATCGCACAGGGAATACTTGTTGACCTCGTGGTCCAGAATTTCCGGCTTGATGCCGTAAGCGCCGCCGTACAGCTCCGGGTACTTGGCCCAATAGTGGCTGGACGGGCAGTATTTGGCTTCGATCTGCTTGCCCATCAGCTCGCAGGCCGTGGCGTACAGTTCGCGGACGGAGTAGTTCTTGTTGCTGGAAACGTTGACGGCATCAAAGCCCGGCTGATCCCACACGCGCATGGCCAGGTCGATAAGGTCATCCACATAGATATAATCGCGGCGCTGGTTGCCGTCAGAGTGAAACTCCGGCACGCGGTCATAGTACAGCTCGCGGATCATATAGCCCACAAACGGCGGCTGCTTGCGCAGGCAGTCAATGTGCGGGCCGTAAACGTTGGCAAAGCGCAGGCAGGTGATGTTCATGCCGTAGGTATCGGCAAAGCTCTGGCAGAACCGCTCGCCGCAGTATTTGGTGTTGGGATAGATCAGCGTGGGCGGGTTGAACTTGGATTCCACGGTCGGGAACTCGGTTTCATTCTCGTACATCGCGTTGGTGGATGCCTGAATGACATGCTTACGCCGGTGCGGCGGGCGTTTTCCAGCACGTTGACAAGGCCCAGCGTGTTGACGCTGACGGCCTCCACCGGGTCGCTCTGGCAGTCCGGCAGGGGGGCAATGCCCGCAATGTTATAGACGATATCAAACTTTTCCTGCTCAAACAGGGCTTTCATGCCCTCTTTATCGCGGATATCCATCTTAATGACATCGGCGGAAAAATCATGGTCGTCAAAATGCAGGTTATCGGCACTGCCATAGCTGTAGTTATCCACACCAATGGCGGTATGGCCGTTTTTCCACAATGCATGCATAAGCTGGCCGCCGATAAACCCGGCAGCACCCGTTACCAGAACCTTCATAATCAACATCCCCCTTTACAGATTGGAAGCAATGATGGTGCTTGTATATTCTTCGATTGGTTTTTCCCGCCATTCGCGGGTCACAAACTCGTTTTTGTTTTTCAGGTAGCGCCCGCACAGTTTGAGCAGGCTGACGCCAAAGCTGGTCAGTTTGTTGTTGGATACCTGGTCTTCCTCCCGCCAGCTGATGGGGAAGAAAAGGACTTTTTGCTTGAGGTGGCAGAGGGCCAGGATCATGCAGTCATTAAAATACAACGTATCCGGAAATTTTTTTATAATAACCGTTTGCCAGCGGTGGCACTGCGTACAGGTTCAGGCCGCTGCCCAGGTCGGTGATCTTGTGCCCGGCCACCAGGCTGAACAGCCAGTTAAAGCCATAGTTGCCCACCACACGCAGAGTGCTGTAGCCCTTGATGCGGCTTTCCGGCATAAAACGGGAGCCAAGGCAGCAATCATACTTACGGTGGCGGCCGCTGTGTACCAGGGGCAGCACATCGCGGATATCACCCTGGTCGTCGCCATGCAGCACAATCAGGTAGTCGAAGTTATGCTGAACGGCGTACTGGAATGCCACTTTATGGCTGCCGCCCAGGCCATAGTTCTGGTCATTGCGCAGCAGGCGGACCGGGGCCTGCGGGTGGGCCTGCATCCAGCTTTGCACGGCGGCTTCGGTGCCGTCGGTGGAGCGGTTATTGACCACGATGCACTCGGTGACCATAGCGGCCACCTGACAGTCCAGCAGCTGGTTCAGCACACGGGGCACCTGTTTTTCACAGTTATAGGCAGGGATAAAAACAAGAAAGCGTTCCGGCATAGGGCAAGCCTCCTGAACAAGATATTTTGATTGATTATAGAATACTATATTTGGGGCGGGGGGTCAAATTGGAAGGAGCGAAGATTGAATTAGAAATTAGGGCAGGCCTGCGGTTTTGCGCTGTGGGGAACGGTCGAGACCGTTCCCTACAAAGCCGTTGGAAATGTGTTCTACACACCCGCAGGTTTCCACATTTTTTCCTGTACTTGTGGAAAGCTCAATCAACTACCAGACTTGCAGGTGGGCGGTGCCATGGGTGACGGGGTAGCGGGCGGTGATGGTAAAGTTTTCTTCGATCCAGGCATGGAACGCGGCCATATCGCGCACTTCGGCTTCATCATACAGAATCACATCGGGACGCTTCTCGGGCAGTTCCTCATAATACTGGATGAACCGCGGGTCGCTGTCGGTACCGGAGATGACGGACGCCTGACCGATGGTCAAGGTTCCTCCCGCCATCATAAAGCCAAGGCCGTGCTGCTCGCCAATAGCCTGCAGCACCTGCTTGCCCGCAAAGGGTTCCAGCGCTTCGTACAGGGCCATCTGCATATCGGCGGCTTTTTCGTCCGCCCAGGTCCCTGCGGCGGGGCCTGCGGTGATCTGCTTCAGGTTGGCTGTTGCCACATTGGCAGGCTTCCAACCCGTTACCAGAACGCACCAGAACCGGCACACCAGCAAAAATACCAGCAGCGCCGCCAGCACACACTGGCCCTGGGGCAGTTTTCCCTGCTCCGGATTCTCCTGCCTGCACGCCGACATGGCAAAGCAGCCGCAGAGCGCAGGCCAGGTCAGATACATAAAGGTAGCCGAAAAGCCCAGCAGCGTAGAGCGCAGAATGAACGCATACGCCGCCATGCCCGGCAGAAAGCCCAGCCAGAACAGCGGCTCCCACGCCGTGCCGCGCCCCTTGCGGAACGCCCAAGCCGCCGCCAGCACCAGCGCCGGCATAAAGTAGCGCTCATCGGAGCTGGAGTCCGCCACAGCGCGCACCGCGCAGAGCAGAGCTGCCAGAATGGCCCAAAGGTTCAGGGCAAGGCCGATCCAATCTCGCTTTTGGCGGGTTTTGGCCCACCACAGCAGACAGAGCACCACGCTGGCGGCCAGCGGCTTTGCCAGGAATTTGGCGGTGTTCAGTGCCTGGCTTGCCAACAGGGCCAGCCGCTGGCTTGTGGTAAAATCATACTGCGGGTCGTCAGGATCAGGCTGACGCGCTGCAAAACACGGTAAGCCCCATGCCGGGCAGCACATACGCCAGAAACGCTGCCGCGCAGGCCATACAGCCCAGCACAAACAGCACCGCGCCGCGGGGGATCTTACAGATCGTCGGCTCCTTGCCGCGGCGGCCCAGCAACACCATGCCGATAAAAATCACCGCCGCCGCCAGTGCGCTTTGCGGGAACGCCAGAAAGCTGAAGCAGGCGCACACCGCCCCCAGCACTACCAGCCATGGGCGGCGGAAACCATGGGTGTAATAATGGTAAAAGCACAAAAATGCCGCCACGGTGAAGTGGAACTGCTGGCTGATATAATCCGGCCCCAGGAACCACTTGGGGGTGTAGACAAACAGTACCACCGCGCTCAGCAGCGCCCCATGGCGGCCAATGGTCTGCTTGAAATCGCGGTAAAATACCGCGCTCATGGCCGCTTTGCAGACCAGCACCACAGCACGCACAAACAGCAGCGCCCCGGTGGTTGTGCCTGCAATGGCGGTATACAGAGCCAGCACCAGCGCTGCCGGTAAGGCCGAAAGCTGGTGCGGCTCCCACATGGTATAAAACAGCCGGTCCCCCTTTACCAGGCGGAAGCCCAGGGAGAACGCATATTCTTCATCAATTTCCAGCCCCACAAACAGCGTTTTGGCCATGGCGAGAACCGCCAGAACCAGCAGCACCGGGGTTAAAATTTTCCACAGGCGGTCCTGTGCATTTTTTTGCGGCATAGGCCGCCCCTCCTCTATTGTTTGATTTCATGTAAGGCAAAGCGACGGGCGCACAATGTGCGCCCCTACGGGAGTTCTGCAATTTCTAATTACTAATTAGGTTACAGGTGTTTTTGCAGCAGTTTGTCCCTTGCGCACAGCAAATACGGCAGGTAGTTTTCGCAAAAGGCTTCCCATTTGCATTGCAGCCAGCTGCGGGTGTGCTGAGAATGGTGTTTGACCGCCGCCACATCAAAGTAGCGGGATTTATTGCGCACAATGATTTTTTGCTCAAAGGGCATCTGCCAGCCTTCCGGGTACCAGTAAGTGGGGGGCAGCAGGCGGTAGCTGCCGGGGTGTTCAGCGGCATAGCGGTTCAGCTGGCTTTCGTCATGCCACAGGGGCACCACGCCGTTGCGGATATCCTGCTCTGTGCGGCGGTCCAGCTCTTTGCACATGGCCAGGAATGCCGCGGAGGTACCGCCGTTCAGCCCGCCGGAAACATAGTCCCGCCCGCAGTTGTACGGGATATAGGCCGTACATCTGGGGTTGCGGTCATAGCTGTAAAACATCGGCTTTTTGTTCCAGAACCCCGGCTGCTGGACCAGCAGCAACTGTTCCCCCTGCTGCGGACGGGGCAAAAATTCTTCCGGGGTAATGACCTCCCGGCAGGTCAGGTTGGCGTTGAAAAAGAAGAGATAATCCAGCTGTTCCAACGCCTTTTCCTGGGTTAGGAAAATCGCAAAGCGCTTCATGGTGCTCAGCGGCCAGTCATAGGCGGGCTGGTCAATGCGGTGCACAGCGGGGTCATCCTCGTGAGCGATGGACGGTGCATCGGTAAAGATAAAATATTCTTTTTGCAGCCGGGTAAAAAGTTCCGGCTGAAAGTTTCATAAAATTCCGGCCAGAACACGGTGTATTTGCCGGTGCAGATATACAGCATGCCAATGGTTGCCATGTTGTGTTTCCCCCTTAACGATGGGTAATTTTTTGCCAAAGGCGGCCAGCCTGGGTGCGCAGATAGGCGGCATCGCTGGTCCAGATATAAAACGCAAGGTTCAGCAGGTTGGGCATGATGCAGACCACAACAGCCCGCCCCAGCAGCCCCAGAATACCGCCGGGCAGCAGGGCGCACACGCGGTAGCTGCCTGCCATAAGTACCACAAGGGTGACAAGATGCACCGCCTGCACCCGCAGGTAGCGCCAGCCGCTGCCGCGCATATACTGGCGGCAAACCACAATGCCGCGCCCCACCCACATGATGCAGTGGGCCACAACGGTACCGCCACAATGCCGGTAATGCCAAACGCCGGGAAGAGTGCAAAGCTTAGAATCAGGTTTGTGGCGGCAGAGGCGACCATGAACCACTGGTCCTGCTCAAAGTGGCCCAGCACGGCGCGGTAGGAGCCGAGCATCCGGTGGTTCCAGCCCACATATTCGTTCAGGCTGAACACAATAACAAAGCCCAGCGGCAGCAGGCGGTCACTGCCCATCCACAGGCTGATAAACGGCTGGAACAGGCAGAGATATGCCGTTGCCACAAAGCTGCCGAAAAAATAGCTGAACAGATCCAGCCCCCAGAACACCTGTTTATCATGGGCGTTGGCCGTGGCGGATTTATCGTACACGATATTGCCGATGGCTGCGGCAAAGCTGTCCATGATTTTATTGCCGATGTTGGTGGCGCTGTCCGACACGGTGGTATAGTTGCCAAGGTTAGCCGTCATAGCGCTGCCCGCCATACGGCTGGTGACGATGGTATCGGACGAGCCGTAAATGGTGTTGGACAGGCGGTGAACCAGGTAATACTTGAGGTCATGGAAGATGCCAAGATCCTTGAAATCCCGCAAAGTAACCTTGACCTCGTGCAGTTCGGGGAAGTCCTTTTTATACCGCGCTGCCACCACCAGGTTGGCACCGGTGTTGAACAGGATGCTGACGCCGAAATACAAAATATAGTTTGGCAGCCACAGCGCAATGGCAATGCGGGCCAGATAGTTGGCAACATTAAAGCAGAAGTCGATGCGGGTACACAGGTACCCCTGCTGGGTGCAGGTGTACATCAGCCGCCGGGTGACAAGGAAATAGCCCGACAGCGTGGAGATGGTGTTGAGCAGGTAAACGGTATAGGCCGTCTGGATGCTGGCCACGCCGGGCATGATCCACGGCAGGGCCAGCGCCCCGATGCCCGCCAGCACGCAGATAACCACACCCACGGCGCGGTATGCCCATTTATACATGGACATATATTTGCTGATCTTCTCGGTATCCTTGGCGGCGATCTGTTCATACAAGCGGTAGCTGATGACGCTGCCAACACCGAATTCCGCGATGGAGAAAAAGTTGAACAGCTTATCCACCACCTGGGATGCGGCGGTGATATCGTTGCCAAAGTTAAATACCAGCAGCCGCCGCGTGGCAAAGCCCAGCAACATCAGCAGCAGGCTGGACCCCAGCGCATAGACCAGGTTCAAAATTGTTTTTTGTGTACGCAATCAGGTGTTCTCCTAGGTGTTTTGATAGGGTCAAGGCGCGGAAAGGCGGCGGGGTCGAGTGACCCCACCCTACGGGGCATGGAGCCGAAACCGGCATTTACGGCAGGGGTTCATGGGGCATCGGGGACGCCGCCCCCTACAATGGGTGCAGAGCTTTATTTCCGTTTCAGCAGCCCGGCCGCCCAAAGGGCAAAGCGGGGGCCGAAGTGGTTGAGGAGGAAGGCAAACAGCTTCCAGTCCGGGCGGGTGTTCTCGTCCCCCAGTTTCCAGAGTGCTTTGCAGGCGGTCAGGCCGGGGGCACAGGCGCGCGTACCTCGGCATCACGGCAGGCAGCGCCGCGGGCCTGCGGCCAGAACACATTGGCGGTGCGCCGCCAGATCTCGGCTTGCTCCGCCGGGGTCCAGGGGCAGTCCGGCGCGGCGAACATTTTTTCAAACCGGTGGATGACCGCCGCGATGCCCGCAAAATGTTTGGCAAGGCCCGCGTTCAACAGGCTGCCGCCCGGTTGGCGCGGTAGACCACCAGCTCCACATCCAGGTAATACAGCCTGGGGCAGGCACCGGCCAGCACCAGGTCAAAGGGATAATCCTCCGCCCAGCGGACCTCATTCCAGAAAAGCAGGTTATACTTAACCAGAAATTCCCGGTCAATACAAAAGCGCCAGACCGCCCAGTGGCCCGCGGCATACAGCCGCGCCACGCGGGCGGCGTAATCGGGGTCGGCATCCGGGCCGGGGGTGAACCGCTCCACCGGGCCAGGATAAGGCCTGGCATCCATCCCCTGGCTTTCGTCCTGCTCCAGATAGCGGCAGACGTACCAGCGGTAACCCGGCGCGGCGGCCAGGGCGGCGCGCAGCTTTTCCAGCATATGGGGCGGCCAGTAATCGTCGCTGTCCAAAAATAGCAGCCACTTGCCCTTGGCGGCCTTGATGCCGGTATTACGCGCGGCGGCCAGCCCGCCGTTAGAGCGGTGGATGACCGTAACGCCGGGGCAAAGCTGAGCAAAAGCATCACACATGGCGGGGCAGGCATCCGTGGAGCCATCGTCCACCAGGATGCACTCCCAGTCCGCCGGGCCGGCCTGCTCCACCACGCTTTTGACGCAGGCAGAAAGATAAGCCTGCACATTATACACCGGCACAATGACCGAAAATGTGATGTTTCCTGTGCGTTCCATCGCAGTTGTTTCCTTTACTTTGTCGGGATCAATGTCCAGTCGTGGTCATACAGGGCGGTCTTTTTGCCGTTGGCGTACCAGCGGTCCGGCGCGATCACACAGCGGCCCGGCACACCGGCCAGCCACTGCCCCCACCAGCTGAAGGTGGAGTTGCTCAGCACAAACGCCCGGCAGCGGCGCATCAGGGCAAGGTCCGCCGCGGCACTTTTTTGCCCCGGTGCTGTAATGCACCGGCAGGCCCGCAGCGTCCAGATGCTGCCGCACATAGGCGGGGTCGTCTGAAAAGACAAACAGTTCCGCCTGGGGCAGGCTTTGGCACACCGTGCGGCAGGCGGCGGCGTAATACTCCGGCGTGCAGACCTGCAGGGCCGCGTTCTGCGGCAGCAGATAGTCCCCGCAGCGCCAATGCAGGCAGACGGGGAACGGGCTTGCCTCAATTTCCCGCGCAAAGGCGGCGGCCGCAGCGGTAAAGCCGTGTTCCGGGTTCTCAATGGGCAGCAGCTCCGCCCGGATAGTTTCAGCCTGGTCCTTAAAATAATCTGCCCCCTGGAAGTACCCCCAGGCCAGAAAGTTTTTGGCGTGACCGCGCTTGGCAGGGATAAAGCCTTCAGTCGCAAAATGCAGGCCGATGGCGTTCAGCATAGGGGCCATGCGGGCTTCAAAGGGGTGCCAGTCCCGGTCCATCAGGCCCACACGCTGTTCGTGGCGGATCATCAGGGCCTTGGCGGCGTTCTGCACCGGCAGATGCTGCTTGGCAAAGCCTGCATCTGTGATGAACTGCACCTCTGAGCTGATATGCAGTGCCTGCAATGCCAATGCAGTGTGGGCCGGGGAGCCGGTTTTCCAGTCCTGCCGGTCAATCAAAGTGACAGGCTCCTGGCAGCACAGGCCCATGGCGCGGGCAAAGGCATACACAAACATCTGGTTGCCCAGCCCGCCGGAAAGTTCGGCGTAAATCATCGTGCGCCCTCCCCTGCCACTTTATCATACACCTGCTCCATGCGGTGTGCAGCGGTTTTCAGCTCATAACCGGCAGCGGCCAGCGTGGGCCAATAGTCCGCGTGCGGCCCGCCGGGAGCAATGGAATCCGCCGTTTTGGCCCACTCTTCAAACGGGGCACTGAGCGGCAGGAAATGCACCAGCTCGGTCACCGAGCCATCCTCCGGCACATTGGTGGAGGCCAGGCAGGGCACGCCGCAGCCCTGGGCTTCCACCAGGGTAACGGGGCTGCCTTCAAAGTTACTGGGCAGCAAAACAGGTCAAAGGCATTCATATAGTCGGGCACATTGTTCTGCACCCCGGCAAACAGCACCCGGTCCGCCACGCCAAGCTGGGCGGCAAGTTCCCGCATGGGCTGTTCCTGCTCGCCGCTGCCCACCAACAGCAGCTTCCAGCGGGGGTCCTGCTGAACCATAGCCACAAACACCCGGATGAGGTAGAGCGGGTTTTTCTGGTGGTTGAGCCGTCCTACAAACCCGGCCAGACGCTCGGTTCCGGTAATGCCATACTGGGCGCGGATTGCCGTGCGCGCCGCGGCGTGGGGTAAAAGCGGGTTTGGTCCACCGCATTGCAGGCAACGGAAAAGTTCGGCCTGCGGTCGATATGGTCACCAAACACAAACCGGCCCGCAGCCACGCCGCAGCCCAGAAAGTAATCTGCAAACAGCTGGTACACCAGATGGGCGGCGCGCCAGGTCAGCGTCATGGGCGGGTAAACGATATGGCTGTGCACAATGATCTTGGCATGGGGGCAGAGCACCCGCATCATACCGCAGACGGGCGCGCCGATTTTGCTGGCAGTATGGTAATGGATGATATCGTAATCCTTATGGGTTTTCAGATGCTGGTACAGTGCGCGGATACGGGCTTTTTTTATTGTCCGGCACCGCAATGATATGCACCCCGGCTGCTTCCAGTGCCGGCGCGCACGAAGCTTGATCCGGCGGGCAAAGGCCGACAAACAGATCCACCTGGTAGCGGGTAAGGTCCAGATTGAGCAGAAGGTTCTGCACATAGCGCTGCACCCCGCTTTGCACGCCAAGGTGGTTGCTGATCATCAGGATCTTCATGGATACGGCTCCTTTGCACATCTGGATTCGGGCGGACGGTTTGTTATAACGTAATGTTAGGGGCGCAGATTCTACCAGTAGCTGCCACCCTCCACCGCCTGCTTGTTGGCGGGCTGTTCGGCGGGGGCGGGGCGCACCCATGCAGGGTTATACAGCTTGCTGATTTGGGGTGGGTGTCCCACCGGCGGCCCTTGATGCCAAACAGCAGCTGCGTAGCGCCGCTCATCTGGATGGCAACATGGCCGGTGTCCCGCGCATGGGCGGCCAGCGGCAGGCCGTAAGCACCTGCGCCAATGATGGCAACCTCATAATCGCAGGCATCCATCTGTTTTTCCATTGCGGCAAGGGCATCAAACCAGGTATCATACCCGGTTTTCTGCCCGGCAAGGCCCTGCACTGCCGGGATGACGGTCAGGGAGGCCAGTTCCGGCAGAGTGTTTACCCCGCCGGGGGCGTTGGTGAACAGCTCCCCGCGCTTTTGGTACTGGGCGCGGATGGTATCCGCAAAGGGGTGTACCACCAGCACATGCTTTCCGGCCAGTGCGGCGCTCCAGGGGTTGGCATAATAATATGGTTCCAGCGCGCGCAGCTGGGTAAAGCGGGTGCCGTGGCAGCCATCGATTACCTGCCGCTCGGCCCCCACATCCCACAGCGCCAGCAGGTCCGCCCCCTGAGCGCAGGAAGTATACAGCTTGCAGAAGCGGTTCAGCGCTTTATCATCGGTGGGAAACACACCGGACAGGGTGTTGATCTCACCCCTGGTTTTCTCGGTATATTTCCCGGTCAAATATTCGGCCACGGTGCGCATCTCGGTTGCACCGCAGCGGCCGAACAGAAATGGCTGCCCGGCGCGGATGGCATCGGCAGCAGCCGCATTGCCCTGTTCCGCGGGCAGAATGATCAGGCCGCGGTATTTCCACCGGAAGCGCAGCCCTTTATAGGTATTGCGCAGTACCTCCAGCAAGGCTCCATCATTATCCACGGCGGTTTCCTCCTTGTTTGTCCAGCATGGCCAGGGCGGTTTCGGCGCTGTTTGCCCACAGGAAATGTTCATTCACGCGGCGCTGGGCAGCGTGGCCGCAGGCCGGGTCCGCCGCTGCTTTCTGGATGGCCTCAGCAAACTGGGCAGGGGTATCGGCAAAATAGCCGCTGGTGCCGGGCTCTATGATCAAATCCGGCCCCGGCGCATGGCGGGCAACCGGCGGGCAGCCCGCATACATGGCTTCCAGCAGCTCATGCCAAAAATTTCGCCGTCATTAAAGTTCACAAACACATCGCAGGCATGGTAATAGGCCTGCACGGTTGCGTTGGGCAGCTGGGGAATGCAGGTACAGCGGTTTTCCAGCTTGTGGGTGCGCAGGGCATCCTGCAGTTCCCCGGTCAGGCTCCCCTGCCCGATGACCACCGCGTTCCAGCTGCGGGGCAGTGCTTCCAGTACCGGCACCAGGTCCAGCGGGCGCTTGTAGGAATCCAGCCGCCCCACAAAAACAAGATAGTTGGCTTTGGGGTCCAGCTTCAAAAATTCCCGCAGTTCATGTTTTTCCCCATTTGCATTGGGGATGATGGCGGTATCCAGCCCAACGGGCATTACCCCGGCGCATGGCACATGCAGCTGTTCCAGCTGGGCGGCCACGGCGGGGGTTTTGGCATAGGTGGGGGTTTTGCGGTAGATAGCCAGGTTGCGGCGGCACAAAAAGGTCCATCACAGCCCGCATAACCGGGTTTCGGACGTACTTTTGATGGCCCCCAGCTGGCTGTAGAAAAAGATATCGTGATCCCGGCAAAGCGGTACAGCCCCGGCACGCCGAGGGCGTTATCCCCCATCACATGCACGGCGTCCACATGCTCGTTCAGCAGCGGCTGCCAGGTGCGGTAAAAGGCACTGACCCCGGCTTTGCGGGCCGGCACATAATAGATGCGCACATTGGGCTCCAGGTCTCGCTGGTCACAGCTTCGGGGGCGGCGTCCGGGGTCCGGGGTACAGTACAACAGCCCGGCAGCCCAGGGCGGCAAACGCCCGTGCAAGGCCAACCTCCTGCCGGTTATAGGCTCCTTTTTTGCCGGATGCCCCGCAGTACAGCTGCGGGATGGCAATGGTTCGCATAAGCTTTGCTACTCCAATTTATTTTTAGGGCAACACCGCACAATTCCCGCCTGACGGCTTAAGCACCGCTCCGGCGGCTGCGGCACGGCATCTGCGTTGCCAAAATGCTCGATAATGTCGGGTTGCGGTACCCGCATCGTGCTTCGGGGGCAAAA
>ENA-OQAX01000066-OQAX01000066.1-human-gut-metagenome-genome-assembly--contig:-NODE-66-length-20593-cov-2.804749_pt1 | contig 20593 bp, 31 predicted proteins | sample MGYA00242741_ERZ504539 | MGnify/ENA primary metagenome ERZ504539 (study PRJEB26092, sample SAMD00036277) | human gut metagenome | host: Homo sapiens | study: EMG produced TPA metagenomics assembly of... | reverse complement strand
CCAAGCATGCAGTGGCCTACCGTGCCATTTCTCTGGCTGCTGCGCCGCTCTCCGGGCCGTGAGGCTTACCCCGGCGATGTGTTCTATCTGCACTCCCGTCTGCTGGAGCGCTCTGCCGGATGCGCGACGATCTGGGCGGCGGTTCCATCACCGCACTGCCTATCGTAGAGACGCAGGCAGGCGACGTTTCGGCCTACATCCCCACCAATGTCATTTCCATCACCGATGGTCAGATCTTCCTCGAGAGCGCCCTGTTCAATGCAGCAACCGCCCGGCCGTCAATGTGGGTCTGTCGGTGTCCCGTGTGGGCGGCGCTGCCCAGACCAAGGCCATGAAAAAGGCCAACGCCAACCTGCGTATCGAGCTGGCACAGTACAAGGATATGGAGTCCTTTGCACAGTTCAGCTCGGATCTGGACGCGGAGACCCGCCGCCAGCTGGATCACGGCAAGGCTCTGATGGAAATGCTCAAGCAGCCGCTGTATCAGCCCAAGTCCGACGCCGAGCAGGTGGTCACGCTGGTGCTGGCTTCCCACGGCGTGCTGGACGAACTGCCCACTGCCGAGCTGCGCGCCAAAACTTCCGCATTTGTGCGTCAGTTCCGCGCGGATGTGTCCGGTACGATGGATAAGATCACCGCCACGGGCAAGCTCGAACCGGAAATGGTCGATGCCATCCTGAACGCCTGGAAAGCTTATGCGGGAGGCGACAGCCATGCCGTCCAGTAAGCTGCTGAAGGAGCGCATCGAGAGCATTCAGGACACCATGAAGATCACGAACGCCATGTACCTGATCTCCTCGTCCAAGCTGCGCAAGGCACGTAAGAACTACCAGAATGTATCGCCCTACTTCAACCGTATGCGCGATACCATTTCCCGCGTGGTGCCCCACCTGCCGGAAGAGCCGGTGCATCCGTTCTTCCACGAACGCAACACCGCAAACCCCAAGCGCGCTTACATCGTGCTGACGGCAGATAAGGGCATGGCAGGCGCTTACAACCAGAACATCATCAAATTCCTCAAGGAAAATGCGGATGAGAACGACCGGTTCTATGTGATCGGCCAGACCGGCTACCGCGCCCTGTACCACAAGGACCCGCGGCTGGTGGAGGATTTCCACTACGGTGCCACGGAGCCTACGCTGCAGCGTGCCCGCGATATCACGATGGACGCCATCGATGATTTCAAGACCGGCAAGCTGGATGAGATCTATCTCATCTATACCCGCATCGAGAATGCATTGACCAGCGAGCCCACCATGGTGCGTCTGCTTCCGCTGGACCGCGCCCATCTGCAGCCTGCCCCCAAGGGTCTGGGCGATCCGAAGGGCGATGTGGAGATGTTCCCGTCTGCATGGACGGTGTTTGAACAAATCGCGCCCATTTATATGCACGGCATGATCTTTGGTGCCATGACCGAGAGCTTCTGCGCAGAGCAGAGCGCCCGCATGACCGCCATGGATTCCGCCACCAAGAACGCCAACGATATGATCCGGGAGCTGCAGCTGGAATACAACCGCACCCGTCAGGCTCCATTACACAGGAGATCACCGAGATCATCGGCGGTGCGGCTGCCGTGCAGGACCGGGCGGAATAAAACGTATTTACAAATTAGTATAGAGGCAATCGTATGATACAGGGAACTATTATTCGCGTAGCCGGCCCTGTGGTGGACGTGCAGTTCACCGCAGGCAAGCTGCCTGCCCTGCAGGAAGCGCTTACCGTGACCGCCGAGGGCACCGAGCGCACGATGGAAGTGACACAGCATGTCAACGAGACCACTGTGCGCTGCATCATGCTTTCCGCCAGCGAGGGTCTGGGCAAGGGCATGACCGTGACCGCTACCGGCCACGGCCTGACCGCACCGGTGGGCGAAGCCACGCTGGGCCGCATGTTCGACCCGCTGGGCAGACCCATCGACGGCAAGGGCTCTGTGGATGATGTGCCGCATTGGCCCATCCACCGCAAGGCCCCCAGCTTTGCAGAGCAGAAGCCCGCGACCGAGATCCTGGAGACCGGCATCAAGGTCATCGACCTGCTGGCCCCCTATGCAAAGGGCGGCAAGATCGGTCTGTTCGGCGGTGCAGGCGTCGGCAAGACCGTGCTGATCCAGGAACTGATCCATAACGTGGCCACCGAGCACGGCGGTTACTCCATCTTCACCGGCGTGGGCGAGCGCTCCCGCGAGGGCTGCGACCTTTGGGGCGAGATGAACGAGTCCGGTGTTCTGAATAAGACCGCACTGGTCTTTGGTCAGATGAACGAGCCCCCAGGAGCACGTATGCGTGTTGCTGAGACCGGCCTGACCATGGCAGAGTACTTCCGTGAGGAGACCCACAAGGACGTGCTGCTGTTCATTGATAACATCTTCCGCTTCGTGCAGGCAGGCTCCGAGGTGTCCGCTCTGATGGGCCGTATGCCTTCTGCTGTGGGCTACCAGCCCACTCTGGCCAACGAGCTGGGCGCTCTGCAGGAGCGCATCACCTCCACCAAGGAAGGTTCCATTACCTCGGTGCAGGCCGTCTACGTCCCCGCCGACGCCTGACCCGACCCGGCCCCCGCCACCACCTTGCACATCTGGATGCCACTACCGTGCTGTCCCGTAAGATCGTGGAGCAGGGCATTTACCCGGCCGTGGACCCGCTGGCATCCACCTCCCGCATTCTGGAAGCGGATATCGTGGGCGAGGAGCACTATCGCGTGGCCCGCAAGGTGCAGTCCATTCTGCAGCGCTATCAGGAACTGCAGGACATCATCGCCATTCTGGGCATGGACGAGCTGGACGAGAACGACAAGCTCACCGTTGCCCGCGCCCGCAAGCTGCAGAAGTTCCTGTCCCAGCCCTTTGCTGTGGCCGAGAACTTTACCGGCCTGAAGGGCAAGTATGTGCCGCTGCAGGATACCGTGCGCGGCTTTGCCGCCATTGTGGACGGCGAGGCCGATGATCTGCCGGAGTGGGCTTTCTTCAACGTTGGTACGCTGGAAGATGCCCGCCAGAAGGCAGCGGAAAAGCTGGCTGAGGAAAAGGGCGGTGCCGTCTGATGAACAAGTTCATGCTGAACATCACTGCGTCCAGCGGTGAGTACTATCAGGGCGATTGCGAAGACCTTGTGCTGCCCATCAGCGATGGCGTGTACGGCATACAGGCCGGACACAGCCCGGTGCTGGTGGCCATCCACATGGGCATCCTGCACTTTGAGGTGAACGGTGAAAGCCAGGACATCCTGGTAGGCGATGGCATTGCCGAGGTGACGCCTGCCTACGTGATGGTGCTGGTGGACAGCGCCGAGCGTCCGGAGGATATCGACAAGAACCGTGCCGAGGCTGCCCGCATCCGTGCCGAGGAGCGTTTGCAGCATCAGCAGAGCATGCATGAATATTATCAGAGCAAGATCGCGCTCGACCGTGCGATGCAGCGCCTGCAGGCCGCTGCAAAGTACCGGCGCTGAGAATGAGCCGCATCTGCCAGGACCAGATCTGAAAAAAGAGCATCATTGTATCCGGTGAGGGTGCAAAGTGATGCTCTTTTTTGTTTCAGGCTGTTCCATGGAACGCAGCTTTCGTGTATAATAAAGTCAATGCAACCCCGCGTGTTGTGCGGGAAAGGAGGAGGTTTTCCATGATCCAATTCGGCCTGCGTCTGCATGACGCGGAAAAGCTGCCCGTTGAACAGGTGCTGCCGCTGGTGCGCCAGAAAGGCTTTACCTGCGCCCATGTGGCTCTGAGCAAATCCTTCAAGGAGCTGCCCTGCACCCCCAGCGCCCTGACCCCCCGGCTATGCGCTGTATCTGCGGCATCTGTTTGAGAAAAACGGCATCGACATTGCCGTGCTGGGCAACTACCTGAACCTTGCCCACCCGGATGCGGATGCCCTGCACGCCATTCAGGAAAAATACTATGCCCATATCCGCTTTGCAAGTCTTCTGGGGCTGCGGCATGGTGGGCACCGAGACCGGTGCGCCCAACGCGGAGTACAAATTCTGTCCGGAGTGCCGCAGCGATGCCGCACTTTCCACCTTTATCAAGAACTTCAAGCCGGTGGTGCGCTGTGCCGAGCAGTACGGCGTGACCATTGCCATTGAGCCGGTGGTCAAGCACATCGTGTACGATGCCAGACGCGCCCGCACCGTGCTGGACGAGATCGGCAGCCCGAACCTGCAGATCCTGTTCGACCCCGTCAACCTGCTGAACATGGAAAATGTGGACCGCCGCGAGGAAGTGTTCGCCGAGGCCATCGAGCTTCTGGGCAAGGACATTGCCATGATCCACTTCAAGGATTTCCTGCGCAAGGATGCGGGCGCCAGCTGGCTGCTACGGGTGCAGGGCAGGGAGGCATGGAGGACTACCGCACCATCTGCGGTTTGCAAAGCAGGAAAAGCCCTATATCTTTGCAACGCTGGAGAACACCACCCCGGAAAACGCGGTGGAATGCCTGAACTACCTGAAAAAGCAGTACGACGAGTGCTGAACACTTTATAACAAGAAAAACATCTGCAAGCTTTGCCCGGAATGGGGCAGCTTGCAGATGTTTTTTGTATCAGATGAAGTTTATGGTTCGGCCTTTTACAAATTGCAATTAAGAAGTAGTTTCGCTGAAAATGCCCAGAACGAAAGCGGAGGACATGAAGATCATTCCAGATTCAGCTTATGCTCCATCAGCCAGCGGGTCAGCAGAAGTATCCTGCGGCAAAGGCGATGCTGACCGCCAGCCCGAACAGGGTGGTGAACGCACTGGGCGCAGCAATGGAAACATCTACACCGCCAAGGGTGGGATCGGAAACAGCCTGCAGCATGTCGGCACTGCTGACACCGGAGCTCAGCCAGTTCTGCAGGAAGGACAGCAGGAAAAATGCCAGAATACCGGCCGGGACCATGTGCTTTTTGAACTGGTGGCCGATCATGCATGCGGCATAGATGCACAGGATGCTGGACACCAGTGCCACCAGCCCGTTCAGCGTTTCAAAGGCCAGCCAGAGCCACCCGGAGCTGCCGGTCATGCGGAAGATCTCTCGGAAGATCTCTACCACTTTCTGCCACAGCTCCGGCAGCTGCTGCAGGGCCGCGCTGTTCAGAGACAGAGCCAGCAGCATCACCGCAAAGGAGAAAATACCCACGATGCTGCTGCAAAGCATCCACACCACGCTGGAGATCAGCTTGGAAAGGATGAGCTGGCTTTCCGTCACCGGCAGGGTGTGCATCAGGTAGCCCTCGCGGCCCAGCAGATTGCGGGTGAAGCGGGTCACAATGGTCATCACAGACACCACTGCCACCGCGACGGCTACGACCATGTAGGCGAACAGCAGCAGAGATGCAAAGTCGTCCTTGGAAGAGCTGCGCAGGGAAAAGCCGCTCAGCACTGCCAGCGCAACAAGGGCCAGATACAGCCCGCCGTAGGTGCGGCCGGTGGCCTTGAATTCATATTTTAACAGCTGTTTCAGCATTTGAATACCTCCCGGAAATATGCATCCACGCTCATGCCCTCGGTCTCGCGCAGCTCTTCGGCATTGCGGTGGGCGAACACCCGGCCATCCTTCAAAAAGACGGCTTCGTCCAGAATTGGCTCGATATCGCCGATGAGGTGGGTGGAAAGAATGACGGTCGCATCCCGGCTGTAGTTGTTCAGGATGGTGCTCAGGATGTAGTCCCGGGCGGCAGGGTCCACGCCGCCAATGGGCTCATCCAGCAGGTAGAGCTTTGCGGCGCGGCTCATGGCAAGGATCAGCTGCACCTTTTCCTTGCTGCCCTTGGAGAGGGTCTTGAGCCGCGCCTCGGTTCCAGTTCCAGCCGGGCCAGCATTTCGTTTGCCTTAGCGGGGTCAAAATCGGCATAAAATTCGTGGAACATTTCCACCAGCTGCTCCACACGCATCCAGTCCGGCAGCCAGTCGGCGTCCGGCAGATAGGACACGATGGCTTTGGTGTCCGGCCCGGGGGTCATGCCGCGATCCGGATGCTGCCTGCACTGGGCTGCAGCAGACCGTTCGCCAGCTTGATGAGGGTGGTCTTGCCGCTGCCGTTGGGGCCAAGCAGCCCCACGATGCGGCCAAAGCCGATGTGCAGGTCTACATTTTCCAGTGCGGTCTATCCTTCTGGTAGCACTTGGTCAGTGCTTCACAGCTCAAAAGCTCACTCATTGCGATCCTCCTTTGCGTCCCAGTGTTCCAAAAGCGCGGCCGCCTGTGCGGGACTGTAGCCGATGCCGCGCATCTTTTCCAGAAAATCCGACGCCAGCGTCCGGGCGGTGTCGGCGCGAAGCTGTTCGATCAATGCAGTATCCTCCGTAACATAGCGGCCTGCGGTGCGTTCGGTGCGCACCAGTCCTTCCGTCTCCAGCTGGGCAAGGGCCCGCTGCATCGTGTTTGGGTTCACCCCGGCGGCTGCGGCCAGATCACGTACCGAATCCAGATGCCCGCCCGGCGGGTAGGTGCCGGCCAGGATCCGGGCCTTCAGCCGTTCCACAAGCTGGGCATAGATCGGGCGGCTGGCATCAAACTGTTCGCCCATGGTATCATCTCCTTGTCTTGCTGTATTAAGCGCTTGATACAATAATACACGATTTGCTTTGTTTGTCAAGGGGAAAAAGAAAAAACACCATAAAACTGTGGGAAGTTGGGAAAAGTGCCTATAAAACACTGCACATTGATAAAAATTTACAATAAATTCAAACAATTTCACATTGCAAAGCTTTTAACAATGTGCTATGCTGAAAAACAGAGAGCTCCGCCCGGAAAGTGGCGGAAAAGAGATTTGGAGGAAAAATAACTATGGCTGATCGCATCGTTCTGAATACCATCTCCTACCATGGCCACGGTGCCATTGAGAACATCGTTCCCGAACTGACCGCCCGCGGCTACAAGAAGGCATTCGTCTGCTCCGACCCCCGACCTGATCAAGTTCGGCGTCACCAAGAAGGTCACCGATCTGCTGGATGCTGCAAAACTTTGCCTATGCTGTTTACAGCGAGATCAAGCCCAACCCCACCATCGCCAACGTGCAGGACGGCGTGGCCGCTTTCAAGGCTGCTGAGGCTGACTGCATCGTGACCATCGGCGGCGGCTCCTCCATGGATACCGCAAAGGCCATCGGCATCATCATCAACAACCCCGAGTTTGCGGATGTCCGCTCTCTGGAAGGTGTTGCTCCTACCAAGAAGCACGCTGTGTTCACCATCGCTGTTCCCACCACCGCCGGCACTGCTGCCGAGGTCACCATCAACTACGTCATCACCGATGTGGAGAAGAAGCGCAAGTTCGTCTGCGTGGATACCAACGATATCCCTGAGATCGCTGTGGTCGATCCCGATATGATGTCCTCCATGCCCAAGGGCCTGACCGCCGCCACCGGCATGGACGCTCTGACCCACGCCATCGAGGGCTACATCACCAAGGGTCACTGCGTCATCTCCGATATGTTCCATCTGGAAGCCATCAAGCTCATCAGCCAGAGCCTGCGCGGCGCAGTGCAGAACACCCCCGGAAGGCCGCGAGGGCATGGCTCTGGGCCAGTACATCGCCGGCATGGGCTTCTCCAATGTGGGTCTGGGCATCGTCCACTCCATGGCACACGGCCTGTCCGCTCTGTATGACACCCCGCACGGTGTGGCCTGCGCTATCCTGCTGCCGGTGGGTCTGGAGTACAACAAGAGCGTTGCCGGTGAGCGCTACCGCGCCGTGGGCAAGGCCATGGGCGTTATGGGCATCGACGAGATGAACGATGTGGAAGCCGCTGATGCCACCATCGCCGCCGTCAAGCAGCTGAGCGCAGACGTGGGCATCCCCACAAATCTGCACGGCATCCTGAAGGAAGAGGATATCCAGTTCCTCGCCGAGTCCGCATTTGCAGACGCCTGCCGTCCCGGCCAATCCCCGCGACACCAGCGTGGAAGAGATCGTGGAACTGTATAAGAGCCAGCTGTGATTCCGCTCTGTAAATTCAAGCTGTAATTTTGAGCCCTGCTGTCCTTCGGGATGGCAGGGCCTTTTTCTAAGATGTATCTGAAAACAAAGCAACAGACTGGATCTTCGTCTTTTCAGAGATGCCCGGAGAGCCTGCCGCGTCGCAGAGTGACAAAATTTCTGCACGGCTCTTGTACACAGCGCCCAAAACAGGTACAATCAATGCAGTAAGAAAAAACTGGAAGCGAAAGGAACCTTATGACGCTGAACTTCTATACTCTGGGTGTTATTTATCTAGTATATTCCTTTCTGGGCTGGGTGGCTGAGACGGTAGTCGCGACCATCCGGGGCGGAAGGTTTGCCAACCGCGGTGCGGCGGCAGGCCCGTTCTGCTTTATCTACGGTACCACCGGCGTGCTGCTGGCCGTGAGTTTCGGCGACCTGCGCACCGAGCCGGTCTACCTGTTCTTTGCCTGTATGATGGCGGCAACGGTGATGGAATGGATCACCGCCAAGCTGCTGGAACGCCTGCACCGCCGCAAGTGGTGGGACTATTCCGGAAAAAAATCAATCTGAACGGCTATGTGTGCCTGCAGTATTCGCTGCTGTGGGGTGCGCTGGGCACGGCAAGTGTGCTGTGGGGCAATGATGTGCTGCTGCGGCTGTGTGCGCAGATCCCTGTCTGGCTGCTGCGCCCGGCAGTATGGGTCTCGCTGACGGTGGCGGTGCTGGACCAGATCGGTTCGGCGGTGCTGGTGCAGCAGTATGCGGCCCGGCACCCGGTGCTGGAGCAGCTCAACCAGAGACTGGGGGAGCGGTCGGATACGCTGCGCCGCAGGATCGCGCTTTACATTGAAAAACGCATCCAGTATGCTTACCCGGCTGCGGCCCGGCAGGAGCAGACTGCGCTCCGGAAGGGGGAAAAGAACTTCCTCAGCGTGTCCGATCTGCTGTGGCTGTTCGTGATCGGCGCGTTTCTGGGCGACATGGTGGAGACGGTGTTCTGCCGCGTGACCGCCGGGGTCTGGATGAGCCGCTCCAGTCTGGTCTGGGGGCCGTTCAGCGTGGTGTGGGGTCTGGCGCTGGTGCTGGCAACGGTGCTGCTGCGTCAGGAAAAGGACCGGAGCGACCGCTACCTGTTCGCCTTCGGCACCCGTCATGGGCGGTGTGTACGAATACGTGTGCAGCGCCGTCACCGAGCTGCTGTTCGGTACCGTGTTCTGGGACTACAGCAAGTTCAAGTTCAATCTGGGCGGGCGCATCAACCTGCTGTACTGCTTTTTCTGGGGCATTGCGGCGGTGGTATGGATGCGCTACGGCTATCCGCTGGTGCTCAGAGGCATGAAGAAGGTGCGCAGCCGCGTCCGCCCATGGATGACCGTCCTGCTGGCCGTATTCATGGCGGTGAACATGCTCACCAGTGCGCTGGCGCTGGCCCGGTACGATGCCCGCACCAGCGGTGAAGCGCCCAAGAACAGCATCGATATGCTGCTGGATGCGTATTTTGACGATGCCCGCATGGAGCGTATTTATCCCAACGCGAAGAAAGTGACCAAGGCCGGATGAAATTTCAACGCTCCTCTTGCACTTTGGTGCAAAAACCGGTATAATATTTTTCGGATAAAAGGGAGTAAAGGGCGCTCGTTTTGCAAAAACGGTGCGCTGTGGCGCAGCGACATCCCGGCAGAAATGCCCGCTGTGTCACCGGAAGCTTGAGACTTTTATTACACTTTCCCGTTTTTGGGCAGGATGTAATAAAGGCCTCTTTTTTATTGCTGCTCTGCCAAAAACAAAAGGAGAAAACTATGCTCATTCCTGTTTTGCTGTTCATCGTGGGCCTGCTGTGCCTCATCAAGGGCGGTGACTGGTTCGTGGATGGTGCCACGGGCATTGCCCGCCGCTTCCATGTGCCGGAGCTGCTCATCGGTGCCACCGTGGTGTCCATCGGCACCACCCTGCCGGAGGTGATGGTCTCCACCACCTCGGCTCTCACCGGCCACGGCGAGATCGCCTACGGCAACGCCATCGGTTCGATCATCTGCAATGCATCGCTCATTGCGGCCCTCACCATTGCGGTGAAGCCGGGCAAGGTAGACCCCAAGAGCCTGCGCACGCCGGTGCTGTTCTTCTTTGTGGCAGCGGCCTTCTATGCCGGTGTGGCCTACACCACCGGCTACTTCTCCCGCCCGGTGGGCCTGATCCTTCTGGCCATGTTCGCAGCGTATATCATCTGCAACGTGATGGCCATGAAGAACGCCCCCGCCCCGGAAGAAGAGGAAGAACCGGAAGAAAATGCATCCTTTGCCAAGGAGCTGGGTCTGCTGGCCGTGGGCGCTGTGCTCATTGCCGTGGGTGCCAACCTGCTGGTGGACAACGGCACCCTGATCGCACAGGCACTGGGCGTGCCGGAGTCGGTGATCGCGCTCACCTTTGTGGCACTGGGCACCTCGCTGCCGGAGCTGGTAACGGCCATCACCTCGCTGGCAAAGGGCCACGGTGCACTTTCGCTGGGCAATGTCATTGGTGCAAACGTGTTCAATCTGGTGCTGGTGAGCGGTGTTTCCGCAGTGGTGGCACCCTTTAGCATTCCGCAGAACTCCCTGCTCTTCGGCCACAATGCATCGCTGGTGCTGGAGTTCCCGGTCATGTTCGCCGTGATGCTGCTGCTCACCCTGCCCGCTCTCTTCAAGGGCAGGCTGAGCGCCCGCAGGGCATTGCGCTGCTGTGCATCTACGCGGCATTCTGTGTGGTGCAGTTCACCATCTGATAAAACAGCAAAAGGCCGACGCAGCACTGCGTCGGCCTTTTGCCGTTTTAAGGGTTAGTTTTTCTAATGGAATCCGACGCCGGAAGAGGTGATGACCTGCTGATCCGGTGTGCACCACATGGCTTCCACGCCGTCCAGACTTTCCACGATCTTCATCCCGTCCTCCAGCGGCTGGCAGAACAGGCCGGTGGTCAGGCAGTCGGCAAGGCCGGAGTCGCTGCACAGCACGGTCACGCCGTTAAAGTAGGCGGCGGGGAACAGGGTGTCCGGGTCGATCAGGTGGTGGTAGCGCTTGCCGTCCACCACGTAGTAGCGCTGGTAGTCGCCGCTGGTCACAAGGGCCATATCGCTCATGTTGATGGCACCGTCCAGCATGGAATCCGAAGTGTATACATCCGAAGAACTCCACGGGTTTTCCACGCCGCCGGTCCACTGGCTGCCGTCCGGTTTTACACCAATGGCGCGCAGATTGCCGCCCACGCTCACCAGAGCGCTGGTCAGGCGCGGGCCTCGGCAGCCTGACACACCATTTCCACGGCGTAGCCTTGCCCACGCTGCCCACATCCAGCAGCATTTCCGGGTCGGCCAGATAAACGGTCTTGGCATCCGCGTCGATGATCACGTTGTTGATATCACAGTGCTGGGCGGCTGCTTCCAGCTCTTCCATGGTGGGCAGCTTGTTGTCGGCATCCGTCTCGGCGGCTTCGGCAGCTTCGCGGTAATTGTGCCAGATATTCAGCACGCTGCCCATGGCAATGTTCAGCTTGCCGTTGGTGGTCTGGTACATCTGGTCGGCCAGCTCCAGCATGGAGAGGATGCGGTCGTCCACCTCCACCGGAGCGCTGCCGGCATTGTCGTTGATGGTCTTGACGTTGGTCACGCCGGGGTAATCGTTGTAGATATCATACAGCTGGTTATAGGTAATAAGGTCTGCGTGCAGGGCATCCATCTGGGTGTTGAATTCTTCCTCGCTCTCGCAGTAGGCGATCACCTGCGTTACGGTATCGAACACATCATAAAAAACGGTGGAATAGCGGGTAAGCTCTTTCTTTTTGGAGGCACAGCCTGCCAGCAGGCTCAGGCAGAGCACCCCGGCCAGCAGGGCGCTGACGAAACGTTTTTGCGCGGGTCTTCATACGGTGTGGTTCTCCTTTGCGGCGGTAAAGGCGGCGTGCTCCTCCTGCAGGTGGGCCAGCAGATCGCCGAACACCCAGCTGCGGTTGGAGGAAGTCACAACGGCCTTGAGCGGAATGGTGACCTGTGCCTGCTTCATCAGATCCAGCAGGGTGTCCACATCCTTCTCCTTGAAGTTGGCCAGAACCACTGCCGGCGGGTAGGCACCCGGCTCCAGCACCAGCGTGCGGGCGCCTTGGTCTCCACCTCGCCCAGCAGCTGTGCCACGGTCTTGCCCGCATCGGCAGGGGAGACGAGCAGCACCTTCATGCCAAAGGCAGGAGCCATGCCTTCCAGTTTGCCGCGGTCAGCGGGGGGAAAGGTTCCAGCCCAGAATCAGCGGGACACCCGGCGTTCTGGTTGCGTGCGATATGTGCTTTCATAAAAAAAAACCTCATTTCAGGGTGGATTGCAAATACACTATAGTATAACACAAAATACGCAAAAAATGGAATGCCGGGGGGGCGGTACTACCGGGAAAAGTTTCAGAGAATTTCGAGCAAAGGCAACAAAAATTAGAAGAAATTACAAGGCAAATTTCAGTGCAGGTGAAGATTGTATGCAGAAAATAGAGGTGCTATACTAAAAATGCGAGACATAAGTCTCAGAAATTTAACAGAAAGCAGAGGTTTTGAGGATGAAAAAACAGAAGATGCGGTTCATCAGTGCAGTGCTTGCGGCATGCATGATGACATCTGTCCTTCCGGTCAATGCACTTGCTCTGGGGGGGGTACGCCTGAAAATGGCGTAACTGCGCTGGAAGATACCGCAGTCGAAACGATCCCGTTTGAAGGCACGACCATCACCAAAGGCGGCAATTACGAGATCCAGGCGGGGCCTTATACTGGTAAAATCGTGATCAATACGACACAGCCGGTGAATATTGCCATTAAAGGTAATGTTACATTCAGTAATTCTGATCCTTTTATCGATGTGGAAAATGCAGGAATCGTAAATATTAAGAGTGAAGCCGATTATGTAGTTGACTGTGCAACGTATGCAAAACACTTCATAAAGGTAGCTTCTCCGTCAGCACAGGTGACAATTGAAAAAGGTAAATACACATCGAGAACCTTTAATGTAGGCATGGTTCCTGCAGGTACACTTACGGTAAATGATGCAGAAATGGAATCGAATGCTTACTGTCTGACAGCTTCAGGTTCTGGAAGGGTGATTATTAACGGGGGTACGTATATACATGATAAAAACCCGGCAGAAGAAAGAGCTGTTTTTTTGGATTTTTAATGGCGGCCACATGACGTTGAACGATGTTACAGCGACCTCCGAGGAACCTGTTATCCTTAACAGTACCGGCACGGTGAACGTCAATGGCGGCAACTTCAAAACCACCGGCACAAAAAGCTGCTTTGTCAACAACTCTGCAAACCTGACCATTGACAAGGGCATCACAACAGTCGGAACCTTTGTGTCTGAGGGTGCCAGCTGCATCAACAACAGCTGGGGTCAGGTACGGATCAACGGCGGCAGCTTTACTACGGACGCCGGGATTGCTGTCAAAAACTGCGGAGGTCTGCGCCTTAATGGCGGCACGGTCGAAGCGCCGAAGGGCACCGCCATTGACATTTCGGGCGAAAGCGGCGATGTGCAGCTGAACAGCGGCACCATCCGCAACAGCGTCACCGGTGTCCGTGTGGCCGATGCAGGCGATTCGGAGATCGACCTGAAGGCTGTGACCTTTGAGAATAATACTGATGATGATATTAGTCTGGGCAAAGACCAGCAGATCAACATCAAAAAAAGCTTTGTCGGTACGGCAAAGATCCGGGTGGATGACCCTGCGCGGGGCCGTCAGATCACAACGGACAACGAGGATCTCAGCTATCAGAACAAGCTGAAACTCTTCAGCATGAATTCTGGCTACATCATCGGCTATAAGCGCGATGCCAACGGCGTGGAATACCGCTATCTGGCAGATGCCAACGGCAACATCGTCAACGCTGTAAATGCGAAGGCAACCGCTGACCTCGGTGCCGGGGAGCAGGAGCTGGATACTGCCACCGTTGTGCCGGAACACACCACCGTGACCGTGACGGCAAACCTCCCGGAGGGCGCAGAGTTCCTCGGCTGGAGCGCCGTGCGTGCTGACGGCATTGCGCTGAAGCTGGGCGATGATCAGACCGCACACTTTGAGATGCCCGGTTGCAACGTGACCGTCGAAGCGCTGTATCAGGGTGGAAATGTTGACATCGACAACCCGAGCGGCAGCGGCAGCAGCGATGTGGTGGCCGGCATTGCGGCTGTTGCGCTGACCGGTGCAGCCGCGTGGGGCATTTACGAACCGGAACCGGCATCTATCGCGTGCTGAATATGCCCGGCGTCCCCATGCCCTCCAACCGCGCCGGTCTGGCGACCCTGATCTGGGAAAAGGCCGGCTGCCCGGAACCGCAGACGGTGAAGAGCTTCAGCGACATCGATGACGCCGACCTTCATCTGCGGCAGGCTGCCAGCTGGATGGAAGAGCAGGGTCTGATGGACGATGTGAAGGAAAACGAGTTCCGCCCCTATCGCTATGTGACCAAGCTCCAAACCTGCCTTGTCTGGGATAAGGCCAAGGAAAAGAGCCTGATCTCCTGAAAAGTAGATCATTCTTGTAACAACCCCGGGGTGACCGCAAGCGCCCGGGGTTGTTTTTTTTTACAGGAAAAGGGGCAGAACCGGAAGATGCAGTGTGAAAAAAGCAACGAGGAAGATCCCGCAGGATCTTCCTCGTTGCAAACACAAAATAATAATTCCGCAGAGGATAGTTCAAATCATCAGTTCAGCTTTTTGCCGAAGAACTCCACCTCTTTGCCGATGAACTGCATCAGCTCGTCGAACTGGTCGGGGGTCAGGCTCTGGGCACCATCGCACTTTGCCTTGGCGGGGTTGTTGTGCACCTCGATCATCAGGCCGTCGGCACCGGCAGCAACAGCGGCCTTTGCCAGATCCGGCACCATCCATGCGTGGCCGCAGGCATGGCTGGGGTCCACAATAACGGGCAGGTGGGTCATCTTGTGCAGCATCACCACACCGGCAAGGTCGAGGGTGTTGCGCATGCTGGTCTCAAAGGTGCGGATGCCGCGCTCGCAGAGGATGACGTTCTCGTTGCCCTCAGCCATGATGTACTCGGCGCTCATCACGAACTCTTCCAGCGTATTGGCAAGGCCGCGCTTGAGCAGCACCGGCTTCTTCTGACGGCCGACGCCTTGAGCAGCTCAAAGTTCTGCATGTTGCGGGCACCCACCTGAATAAGGTCTACATTCTCGAACAGGGGCAGGTGCTCGGTGTTCATGATCTCGGTCACGATGGGAGCACCGGTGGCGCGGCGTGCCAGCTTGAGCAGGTCGAGGCCCTCGCTGCGCATACCCTGAAAGGAGTAGGGCGAGGTGCGGGGCTTGAATGCGCCGCCGCGCAGCAGGGAAGCACCCGCAGCCTTCACGCGCTGTGCGCAGTAGGTGATCTGCTGCTCGCTCTCGATGCTGCAGGGGCCTGCAATGACCGCAAAGTTTCCGCCGCCGATCTTTACGCCGTCCACATCGATCACGCTGTCGTCCGGGTGGAACTTGCGGTTGGCCTTCTTATAAGGCTCGGTCACGCGGCGGCAGGTCTCCACCACCGGGTTTGCCAGCACCCAGCTCTCGGCCACGGCCTTGGTGTCGCCGATCAGGCCCAGAATGTGGCTCTCACTGCCCTTGGAATCGTTGATCTGCAGGCCCATATCCTGCAGTTCGTGGCAGAACTCGCGTACCTGTACCTCAGGTGCGTTCTGTTTGAGTACGATGATCATAGTGCTTTGTCTCCTTTGCCTTATCGTGTGAAACGGCGAGGGAGACCGGCTCCTTTGCCGCAGCTTGCAGTGTCAAACTTCAGGGTTCTGAAGTGTGTGACGCTATGATATCACTTCAGGAAACTGAAGTCAAGAGAATTTTGAATTTTTTTGAAGAAAGTGGTAGAATAGAAAAAAGAACCCTCTCAATCATTGCTGCGCAATGCCAGCTCTCCCGAAGGGCGAGCTTTTTTACTGCTTTCTATGGGGCATTACTTCACGGTGAAAGAGAATCAGCCAGTTACCGCGCATAAGCTCCCCCTTTTGGGGGAGCTGGACGCGAAGCGGCCTGAGAGGTTCAATACAAGCAAAGGGGATATCAGAGATGGGAAAAGAAGCAAAAACCAATGCCATGCGCATTCTGGAGCGCGAGAAGGTGCCCTACACCGCCCACGAGTACGCTCATGAAGAGGGTGTTGCCGTGGCAGGTGTGGATGTGGCAGGCAGCATGGGCGAAGACCCTGCCTGCGTGTATAAGACGCTGGTGACGCAGGGCAATAGCAAAAACTATTTTGTGTTCGTCATTCCGGTGGCGGCAGAGCTGGATCTGAAAGCCGCTGCCCGCAGTGTGGGCGAAAAAAGCGTTGCCATGATCCATGTGGCCGATATCAACAAGGTCACCGGCTATGTGCGCGGTGGCTGCAGCCCGGTAGGCATGAAAAAGCAGTATAAGACTGTGTTCGATGAGAGCGTGCTGACGCAGGAGAAGGTCTATGTCTCCGGCGGGCGCATCGGCACGCCAGGGTGTGCTGTCCGGCCCGCCGATCCTCGTCGCACGGCAATAGGCATTAATATAAAATTATTTAAAAGTCGTCTATTGTACAAAAAGTTAACGCATCCTATTTACATAAAATATACTTAAACTATAAGTCATACTTAAAAAGAAAAACAATGTCGAAACTGCACAAAACTTTTGAAAGTTTTTTGACGGCATGAAAACACAAGGTAGAATTTGTGGGAACACTCTTTTCAAAGATGTTTTTTTGCCGTAAACTGTATGTAGTACAGGGACGGCGGCCCGCAGAAAGGGCTTTTCCGCCGCCTGAAAACGCAAGCACAAGGAACTGCGGAGGAGAACTTCAATGATGAAGATGCTGCCGGGTCTCATGGGTCGAAACAACATTCGGGCATGTCAGGGGCATCGTGCAACTTTGTGCAAAGCGTCGGGAGAGCATACGCAGAATTAAAGGCCGTGGTACGGGTGTACCGCAGCCTTTTTTGTTTGTCGGTTGAGAAAGAGAGGTTTGGATATGGTTCGTAAAGTGGCTGTGATCATGGGTTCTGACAGCGATTGGCCGGTGGTAAAGGGCGCATGTGCCCAGCTGAAAGCGCTGGACATCCCTTTTGAGGCGCACATCCTTTCGGCACACCGCACCCCTGCCGGGGCAGCGGAGTTTGCCAAAAGCGCCCGTGCCAACGCTTCGGCGTGATCCTGTGCGCAGCAGGCATGGCAGCACATCTGGCGGGTGCCTTTGCTGCCAACACCACCCTGCCGGTGATCGGCATTCCCATGAAGGGCGGTGCCATGGACGGCATGGATGCCCTGCTTGCCACGGTGCAGATGCCCAGCGGCATCCCGGTGGCAACGGTGGCTCTGAACGGTGCCAAGAACGCCGCATGGCTGGCTGCGGAAATTCTGGCTTTGAGCGACGACGCTCTGGCCGAAAAGCTGGCAGCAGAGCGCACCGCCATGGCCGCACAGATCGCTGCCAAAGAGGAAAAGCTGCAGGCTGAGATCGCCCAGCTGTAAAGGAGAACCAATGTCTGATTTTGCATATCCGCTGCACGAAGAATGCGGCGTTTCGGCATTTACGACCGTGCCGGTACCGAGGATGTGGCCGCTGCGGCCTACTCGGCTCTGTATGCCCTGCAGCACCGTGGTCAGGAGAGCTGCGGCATCGCCGTGAACGATGATGGCGTGATCAACGGCCACCGCGACCTCGGCCTTGTGAACGAGGTGTTCACCCCGGCGGTGCTGGCAAGTCTGGCAAACCCCAATGCGCACATGGCTACCGGTCACGTGCGCTACGCTACGGCAGGCAGCCGCGTGCGGGCCAACGCACAGCCCATGATCGTGCGCCATGGCCGCGGCACCATGGCACTGTGCCACAACGGCAACCTGACCAACGCCATCGAGCTGCGCCGCCAGCTGGAAAATGAAGGTGCCATCTTCCACGGCTCCTCCGATACCGAGGTGATCTGCTACCTGATCACCCGCAACCGCCTGCGCATGGGCAGCATCGAGACCGCCATCAGCAAGACGATGGACGTGCTGGAAGGCGCCTACAGTCTGGTGATCATGTCGGCCACCAAGCTCATTGCAGTGCGTGATCCCCGCGGCTACCGGCCCCTGTGCATCGGCACGCTGCCCGGCGGCGGCTACGTATTTGCCAGCGAGAGCTGTGCACTGGATGCCGCCGGTGCCACCCTGCTGCGGGATGTGGAGCCCGGCGAGATCGTGGTGGCAGACGCAAAAACCGGTGAGCTGCGCAGCATCAAGGATCACTGCGGTCGGCCGGACACCCAGATGTGCGTGTTCGAGTTCATCTATTTCTCCCGCCCGGACAGCATCATCGAGGGCAGCTCGGTGCACGAGGCCCGCAAGCAGGCTGGCCGGTTCCTTGCACAGGAACACCCCGTGGAAGCGGACGTGGTCATCGGCGTGCCGGATTCCGGTCTGGATGCAGCGCTCGGCTACTCGCAGGAGAGCGGCATTCCCTATGGCATCGGCTTTATCAAAAACAAATACATTGGCCGCACCTTCATTCAGGGCAGCCAGAAGCAGCGCGAGAACAGCGTGCGCATCAAGCTGAACGTCGTTTCCAGCACAGTCAAGGGCAAGCGGGTGGTGCTGGTGGATGATTCCATCGTGCGCGGCACCACATCTGCCCGCATCATCAAGCTGCTGCGGGACGCCGGTGCCACCGAGGTGCACTTTATGGTGTCGGCACCGCCGTTCAAGTACCCCTGCTACTTCGGCACTGACATCCCGGATCAGAAGCTGCTGGTGGCCACCGGCCGCACGGTCGAGCAGATCAATGAAGTGATCGGGGCCGATACGCTGGGCTACCTTTCCACTGAGCATGTTGTCCAGCTTACAAAGAACGCAAAATGCGGATTCTGCACCGCCTGCTTTACCGGCGAATATGCCGTGAAGCCGGACGAGGTGCTTTCCACCGATATTCACGAACGCCACCTGAACGACCGTCCCAAGGACGAGAAAAAAGTTAGGAGAGTAAGACCATGGAAAAAAGCTATTCTGAAAGCTATGCAGCCGCCGGTGTGGATATCACCGCCGGTTATCGCTCTGTTGAACTGATGAAGCAGTATGTGGCCCGCACCATGAACGAGCACTGCATTGGCGGTCTGGGCGGCTTTGGTGGCCTGTTTGAGCTGGACTGCACCGGCTACAAGCACCCGGTGCTGATCTCCGGCACCGACGGCGTGGGCACCAAGCTGAAAATTGCCATGATCATGGACAAGCACGATACCATCGGCATCGACTGCGTGGCTATGTGCGTGAATGATGTCATCTGCGCCGGTGCAAAGCCGCTGGTGTTCCTGGATTACATCGCCTGCGGCCGCAACATTCCCGAGAAGATCGCAGAGATCGTCAAGGGTGTGGCTGAGGGCTGCGTGCAGGCCGACTGCTCTCTGGTGGGCGGCGAGACTGCCGAGCACCCGGGCATGATGCCGGAGGAGGAGTACGATCTGGCCGGTTTCACCGTGGGTGTCGTGGATAAGGAAAAGATCCTGAGCAACGAGACCATGGCAGCCGGTGATGTGATCCTTGCCCTGCCTTCCACCGGTGTGCACTCCAACGGTTTCTCGCTGGTGCGCAAGATCTTTGACATTGACGCAAACCCCGATGTGCTGCACACTGCCCCTGCAGAGCTGGGCGGCAAGACGCTGGGCGAGGCCCTGCTGGCTCCCACCAAGATCTACGTAAAGCCTGTGCTCAAGGTGCTGGAAGAGGTGGATGTGAAGGGCATTTCCCACATCACCGGCGGCGGCTTCTACGAGAACATTCCCCGCAGCCTGAAAAAGGGCTGCTGCGCACGCATCAACAAGGCAGATGTCCGCACCCCGGCTCTGTTCCAGCTGATGCAGAAGACCGGCAATATCTCCGAGCACGATATGTTCAACACCTTCAACATGGGCGTTGGCATGGTGCTCACCGTCCCCGCAGAGCAGGCCGACAAGGCGCTGGACATCCTGCACGCAAACGGTGAGCCGGAAGCTTACCGTCTGGGCGTCATTGCAGAAGGTGAGGGCGTGGAGCTGTGCTGAACATTGCAGTTTTAGTCTCCGGCGGCGGCACCAACCTGCAGGCTCTGCTGGACAGCGAAGCCCGGGGCGAGAACCCCAACGGAAGGATCACCCTTGTGGTGGCCTCCAAGCCCGGTGTCTATGCGCTGGAACGGGCCGCAAAGGCCGGTGTGGAAGGCTGCGTGGTGCGCCGCAAGGATTACGCCAGTAGTGAGGATTTTGACGCAGCTCTGCTGAAAAACGTTGAAAGACCACAATATCGATCTGGTGGTGCTGGCAGGCTTTCTGTCCGTGCTGGGGCCCAGTGTCATTGAAGCGTATCCCCGCCGCATCCTGAATGTGCACCCGGCACTCATCCCGTCTTTCTGCGGGCCCGGCATGTACGGTCTGCGTCCGCACGAAGCGGCTCTGGCCCGGGGCTGCAAGGTGACCGGTGCCACCGTCCACTTCGTGAACGAAGAGTGCGACGGCGGGCCCATCCTGCTGCAGAAGGCCGTGGACATCCTGCCCGGCGACACCCCCGAGGTGCTGCAGAAGCGTGTGATGGAGCAGGCCGAGTGAAGCTGCTGCCCAAGGCTGTGGCTATGGTGTGCAGCGGAGAAATTGAGTGAAAACTCCTTCCGTCACGCCTGACGGCGTGCCACCTCCCTCAAGGAGGGAGGCAAGG
>ENA-OQAX01000065-OQAX01000065.1-human-gut-metagenome-genome-assembly--contig:-NODE-65-length-20733-cov-3.044502_pt1 | contig 20733 bp, 30 predicted proteins | sample MGYA00242741_ERZ504539 | MGnify/ENA primary metagenome ERZ504539 (study PRJEB26092, sample SAMD00036277) | human gut metagenome | host: Homo sapiens | study: EMG produced TPA metagenomics assembly of... | reverse complement strand
CGCACACAAGGCCCAGCATGTTCATCAGCACGGTGGAAGCTGCATCCAGACACTGCTGCGGGTCGCCGCCCATCAGCTCCACGGCGGCAGAAGCAGCCATAGCAGACGCAATGCCCACCTCGGCCTGACAGCCGCCCACGGCACCGGCCACGGTGGCGTTGCGCATGGCAAGATAGCCCACGGCACCGGCGTTGAACAGGCATCCACGATGCGCTGGTCGGAGATGCGGTAGCACTCCTGCAGGGCCAGCATCATGCCCGGCACCACGCCTGCAGAGCCTGCGGTGGGTGCAGCCACGATCAGGCCCATGGAAGCGTTCACTTCCAGCACGGCCATGGCGTAGGTCATGGCCTTCTGCAGCACGTCGCCGCAGATGTTTTTCTTCTTATTATAATGTGTCTCCAGCTTTTTGGCCTCGCCGCCAATGAGCCCGCCCATGGATTTGATGGGCTTTTTCAGCGGCTGGGTGGCAGAAGCGTGCATGATCTCCCATGCCTTTGCCATGCGGTGGTCCACAGCATCCCGGGGCGTTTCGCCCAGCAGGCATTCCCGCTGGCGCATCACTTCCGAAATGGGCAGTTGGTTTTCCTCACACAGGTCCAGCAGCTCCTTGGCGGACTTGAAATCCATGTTCATCGCTCGTCCCTCCTTACGGCTGCACGACCATTACATCGTTGATGTTCGGGTTTGCCAGCAGCAGCTGATCCACACCCTCGGGCAGGCGCTCATCCGACTCCACGATGGTGTAAGCCGTGTGCCCCTTTTCCTCGCGGAACAGACGCATGAACGCGATGTTCACGCTGCGGTCGCTGAGGATCTTGGTGATGTGGGCCACCACGCCGGGCTTGTCCTTCTGCACCACGATGAGGCATTGTACTCGCCGGTAAAGTCCACCTCCACGCCGTTGATCCGCACGATGCGCACCTTGCCGCCGCCAAGCGATTCACCGCGCACGGTCATCACCTGACCGGCGCATTCTCCATGCGGATATCCACCGTGTTGGGGTGGATGTCGGTCTCCACCTCATTGGGGGTGAAGCTGTAGCCAAGGCCGCGGTCGGTGGCAATGGCAAAGGAATCCCGGATGCGGGTATCATCGGCCGAAAAGCCCATGATGCCGCCCAGCAGGGCGCGGTCGGTACCGTGGCCGTGGTAGGTCTTGGCAAAGGAGCCGTAGAGGGTAAAGTCCGCCCGCTTCAGCGGCGGGGCGATCATCTTCTGTGCCAGAAAGGCGATGATCTCCGCACCTGCGGTGTGGGAGCTGGAGGGGCCGATCATGTTCGGGCCCAGAACATCAAAAACACTGATAAATGCCATGGGGTGTCACTCCTGTCAGGTCAAGAACCGCGCCGCGCATCAGACGCTTGCGCTGCTCTTGTTGATGAACTTCTGGTAGATGGTCTCCACGATCACGCCGATGGCGTTGTCGCCGGAGACGTTGCAGGCAGTGCCGAAGGAATCCTGCGTGATGTACAGAGCCACCATGATGGCGCAGATGGGGCCATTGGGGTCACCGGCCTCAGCGCCAAAGATCATGTACAGGAAGGGCAGAGCGGTCATGATGGAGCCGCCGGGAGCACCGGGAGAAGCCACCATGCAACGCCCAGCGTCATGATGAAGGGCACCACGGTAGCAAGGCTGATGGGCAGCTGGTTCATCAGGCAGACGGCAGTTGCGCAGGCGGTAATGGTGATCATGGAGCCTGCCATGTGGATATTTGCGCACAGAGGCACCACGAAGTTGCGGATCTGCTCGCTCACGCCGTCAGCCGCAGCGCACTGCAGGTTGACCGGGATGGTGGCTGCAGAGGACTGAGTGCCCAGAGCGGTGGTGTAGCCGGGGATCTGGTTGCGGATCATCTTGAAGGGGCTCTTGTGGCTCACAGCGCCTGCAACGCAGAACTGCAGGAAGATGCAGACCAGATGCATGATGATGACCACCAGGAACACCTTCCACAAGATGCCCAGAATGGCGTAGGTCTTGCCGGACTTGGTCATGTCGATGAAGGTACCGCAGACGTACAGGGGCAGCAGCGGGATGATGACGCTGTGCAGCACCTGATCGATGATGCCGGAGAAGTCCTTCATGCCATTATAAAGTGTATCACCGATGGTCTTGCCGCGCAAGGTGGACAGGCACAGGCCCAGCACGAAGGCCAGCACCACGGCAGACAGGGTGTCCAGCAGCGGAGGGATGGAGATGGAGATGTAGCTGACCAGAGAGTTGTCAGCCGTGGCGGCGATCTGTTCCAGAGCGCCTTCGCTCATGAAGCTGGGGAACAGGCTTGCAGACACCAGATAGGATGCCGAGCCTGCGATCAGGGTGGAGCCGTAGGCAGAGCCACCGTGATGAGCAGCAGCTTGCCTGCGCCGCTCTTCAGGTCGGCAATGCCCATGGTGACGTAGGCCACGATCATCAGCGGGATGATGAACTTCAGGAACGAGCTGAAGATGCTGGATGCCGTGACGACGACCCGGCAGAACCACACCGGGAAGAACTGGCCGATGATGATGCCCAGCACGATGGCGATGAGCAGCTTCGGCAGCAGTCCGAGCTTGAATTTTTTCTTTTCCATAAGAATAAAATCCTCCTTTTCCTATCCTGACCTTTGTGCAGCACCTGACAGCGCTCTCTCCGCCGCAGCCCGCACGGCCAGCCTTTCACGAAACGTCAAATTTTCACTTGACGTGTTGACACATTTAGTTTAACATAGACATATGCATGATTCAAATTCATAAAAATAAAGTTATGGTTTAAAAATCTTAATAGTAAGGGAGCTTTGCCATGGAAGTGCGCCAGCTGAACACCCTGATCCGTGCCGCCCAGTTCCAGAGCTTTTCCAAGGCAGCGGAAAGTCTGGCTATTCCCAGTCTGCCGTTACCGTGCAGATCAAAGCGCTGGAAGAAGAGCTGGGTGTGCGCCTGTTCGACCGCATGGGCAAGCGGGTGATCCTGACCGCACAGGGTCAGTGCTTTCTGGAATACGCCAACAGCATTCTGGATACCATCCACACGCCCGCCGCGCCCTGAGCGAGGATGCCGAACTGGAGGGCTGCCTGCACATCGGCACGCTGGAATCTCTCTGCTTTTTCCGTCTGCCCGGCCTGATGCATCAGTTCCGGGTGGAACACCCCAAAGTCAGCCTTCGGGTCACTACCGGCTCCCCGGAAGAGCTGATCGAAAAGATGGAGCGCGGCGAGGTGGACCTCATCTGCATTCTGGACGAGCCGCGCTACTCCAACAGCTGGCACAAATGCAACGAGATCCCGGAGGAGGTGGTGTTCGTGGCTTCCCCGGACATCGATCTGGGCCACCCCGGCCCGTACCGGGTGGCAGAGCTTCTGGACAAGCCCTTTTCCTCACCGAACGCAATGCCAACTATCGCCGCACCTTTGACCGGTTTCTGGCTTCCCGCCAGATCGAGCTGACCCCCAGCCTTGAGATCAGCGATACCTCCTTTATCATCAAGATGCTGGAGCGCTCCTCCGGCATTTCCCTGCTGCCGCGCTTCGCTGTGGCCGAGCCTGCGTCCAGAGGAGATCTGCGCATTCTGGAGGTGTCGGACTTCCGGCTGACCATGTACCGCCAAATGTTCTACCACAAGGATAAATGCTGCACCCGGGAAATGGACGCCTTCATCCAGCTGGCCTCCGGGCCGGACCTTCCGCTTTTATAATACAGAAAGCAGCAGACCCCCGGACGGTAAACCGCCCGGGGGTCTGCTGTGCTGAGGAGATCTCAGGAATTTGCAAAGCATTGCGCAGACTGTGTGCAGGCACAGCCCCGCAGATGAGGATGATCAAGCAAAGAAGGAGATGATGAGTGCTACCAGGAAGCCCACACCGCCAACCAGAGTTTCCATGATGGTCCAGGTCTGAGGGTGGTCTTTTCGTCCATGCCCACAAGGCTCTTCACCAGCCAGAAGCCGGAGTCGTTAAAGTGGGAGCACACGGTGGAGCCGCCGGCGATGGCAGCGGTGACGCAGGCCAGATACAGCGGGCTGAGTTCGCTGATGCCGGGCATGGCGGAGATGATGCCTGCTGCCATGGTCATAGCCACGGTAGAGGAACCAACGGAGATGCGCACCAGAGCAGCCACGATGAAGGCCACCAGAACCAGCGGCAGGCTGCGTTTGCCACGGCGTTGCCGATGACGTCGCCCAGACCGGAGTTCTGCAGCATGTAGCGCAGCACGCCGCCGCAGGCAGTGACCAGCAGGATCATGCCGGTGGGCTCAAGGGACTTGGTCATGATCTTTTCCAGCTGGGCATTGTTATAGCCGTGACGGGTGCCCAGCAGATACATAGCAGCGATGGTAGCCAGCAGCAGAGCCATGAAGGGCTCACCGAGGAAGGCCAGAACGGGCTGGATGCCAGCCAGAGCGGGCACCACCTTTGCCACGGAGTTTGCAATGATGAGGACCAGCGGGATCAGGATGATGCCCACGATGGTGCCGAACTTGGGCAGCTTGCTCTCGTCGATGTCTGCCTGCTGTGCAACGTGCTCGGGCACCTCGATCATATACTTCTTGCCGCAGATGGAGCCCCAGATGGGACCGGCAGCGATCATGGCGAAGATGCCGCAGAAGATGCCGATGAGGATGACCCAGCCCAGATCAACGCTCAGCATGCTGGCCACCAGAACGGGGCCCGGCGTGGGAGGGATGAAGGCGTGGCCGACAGCCAGACCGGCCAGCAGAGGGATGACATAGTACAGGACCGAGCGCTTGGTGCGCTTTGCCAGAGAGAAGGCCAGCGGAATCAGGATGATCAGACCGGCATCAAAGAACACCGGCATGGCCACCACCAGACCTGTGATACCCAGCGCCCATGCGGCTTTTTCGTCGCCGAACTTGCGCACCATGGTCACGGCCAGCGTCTGTGCGCCGCCGGATTCTTCCAGAATGGCACCGAACATGGAGCCAAGGCCCACCAGAAGAGCGATGCCCTTTAAGGTGTTGCCGATACCTTCGTTGACCGAGCCGATGATGTCAGACAGGGGCATACCGGCCATCAGGCCGATGCCCACCGCACCGATCAGGATGGAGATCATGGCATGGACTTTGAACTTGATGATAAGGATGAGCAAAAGGATCAGGCCCGCCACCGCGGCGAACACGAGCCGTGCGCGTCCGGGGTTGCAACAGCTGTCATAAACGTTCTCCATTTTTGATATTTTTGTGTGCTTTGGGTCTTATTTCAGCGCCGTCCCCGCAGACGGACACCGGATTTCGATGGTTTTTATAGACGAAGCAATATCCGCTTTTTGTTTTTGGCGTAACTTTATCCAGACCGTCCAGCAAAACAACGCTGAACAGTTGATTTTTGTTTTTGGTTTTTATCGCAAACGAAGCGTTTTTACTCCATATATGCACCCTTCATGGGGCTGACGGCGTGCTGAGAGTAGAGCTTCAGCAGGCCCTTGGTGTACTTGGGAGCCTTGGGCTTCCAGTTGGCACGGCGCTGGGCAAGGATAGCCTCCATCTCTTCGGGGGTCTTTTCCTCACCGTTCACGCCCACGATGGCAAGCTGACGGTTCGGCACATCGATGCGGATGAGATCGCCCTCTTCCACCAGAGCGATGGGGCCGCCCACAGCGGCCTCCGGGCTGACATGGCCGATGACCGGGCCGCGGCTTGCGCCGGAGAAGCGGCCGTCGGTGATGAGCGCCACGCTGGAAGCCAGCTTCGGGTCGGCGCAGATGGCCTCGCCGGTGTAGAACATCTCGGGCATGCCGCTGCCGCGGGGGCCTTCGTAACGGATGAAGATGGCATCTCCGGGCTGGACCTGCTTGTTCAGAACGGCACTGATGCACTCTTCCTCGCTGTCAAAGGGCTTTGCGCGCAGGGTGGCGTGGAACATGTTCTTGGGGCAGGCGGTGTGCTTGATGACACTGCCCTCCGGGGCCAGATTGCCCTTCAGGATAGCGATGCTGCCGTCGGTGCCCTTGGCGTTGTCAAAGCTGTGGATGATATCCTCGCGGGTGACTTTGATGCCCAGACCCTTGGTCTTTTCCTGCAGGATCTCGTCGCAGTGCTCGTAGAAGCCGTTCTTCTTCAGGTCTTCCAGGTTTTCGCCCAGCGTCTTGCCGGTGACAGTCATCACGTCCAGATGCAGCATGGACTTGATCTCTTCCATCACGCGGGGCACGCCGCCTGCATAGTAGAAGTACTGTGCGGGCCAGTCGCCGGAGGGACGGATGTTCAGCAGATAGTGTGCGCCGCGGTGCATCCGGTCAAAGGTGTCGGCATCGATCTCAAAGCCGAACTCGTGTGCAATGGCGGGCAGATGCATGGTGGCATTGGTGGAGCCGGAGATGGCGGCGTGCACCATGATGGCGTTTTCAAAGCTCTTCATGGTAACGATGTCCTTGGCCTTGATGCCCTCGGCCACCAGCTTCATCACCTGAACGCCGGCATCATAGGCAGCCTGCTTCAGCTCCGGGGCGGTGGCCGGCATCAGGGCGGTGCCCGGCAGCATCAGGCCCAATGCCTCGGCCATGATCTGCATGGTAGAAGCGGTGCCCATAAAGGAGCAGGCGCCGCAGCTGGGGCAGGCATTGTGCTTGTAGTAGTCCAGCTGCTCGTTGGGGATCACGCCCGTCTTTTCCCATGCGTCGAACTTGCCGATCTGTTCCAGCGTCAGCAGGTCGTTGATGGCGCAGGCGGGGTCGTTGACCACGTACTTCTTGGGCAGGGTGTGGGCTTCCATCACGCCGCCGGTGACCACGATGGCGCTCATATCCTTCAGGCGGCCAATGCTCATCAGCATGGCGGGCATGGACTTGTCGCAGCTGGCGATGAACACGCCGCCGTCGTACACGGTGGCGTTGGCCTGAGCTTCCACCAGATTCACGATGGCGTCACGGTGGGGCAGCGAGTAGTTGATGCCGTCGTGGCCCTGTGCGATACCGTCGCACATATCGGTTGCAAAATAGCGTGCAGCCTTGCCGCCGTGGGTGTTGACTGCCTGTACAGCCTCCTTCACGAACTGATCCAGATGGGCGCTGCCGGGGTGGCTGTCGCCAAAGGTGCTCTCCACCATGATCTGGGGCTTTGCAAGGTCGTCCACCTTCCAGCCCATGCCGATCTTCAGCGGATCGTTTTCCGGTGCCAGTTTACGCACTGCCTGAGAACGCAGTTCCATGATCATACCTCCAAAATGCTCTTTTCCTGCTTTGCAAATCGTCCTTTTGACTGTCGGACATCTTACATGTTCATTTTAATCGACTCCCGCCTCGTTTGCAAGTTGTCGCAGTCAGAACCCACTTTATAACAATAACCAGCCCAGTTTTTCGTGCATATTGCTCTGAAATCTTGGATACATCATATAATCTAACCAGTTTTTCAACTTTTCTGTATCATTCGTCTAAAAAAGTCATCAGACAACTTCAGGCATAAAAAAGTCCCTGCACAGACCTTGCACTGTGCGGGGGACGTAAAATGCGGCGGCGTCAGGTTTCCCATTCGCCGTCGTAAAGCTTTCGGATGCAGTTGCGGTTGAAGTTCAGGTGCATCACCATGGCAGACCGGGCACCAATGGAGTCATGCCGGGCAATGGCTTCGGTGATCATGCGGTGGGTCAGGATGGTCTCCTCCGTCAGCTTTTTGTGGGTGACGTTCACGAACATCATGACGCCGTATCGATAATGGGGATGAGCTGCTCCACCCCCATGTTCTTGCTGCTCTCGGCGATGCAGGTATGGAATGCGATGTCGTCCTCAATGTACAGATCACCGCTGTGGATCTTGCTCTCCACCCGGTCGCACAGCGCTGGATGCGCTCGATGTCCTCGTCGGAAGCGTTCAGCGCTGCCATCTCGGCCATGCCCGGTTCCAGCAGCAGGCGCACGTTCACCAGATCCAGTGCCAGCGCGTTCTTGTCCTGCACGCTGCGCAGGTTCAGCGGGTCCGAAAGGCCCTTGGCGGTCGTGACCACATAGGTGCCGGAGCCCCGCCGCACCTCCACGATGCCCTTGCTGGAAAGCAGCTTCACGGCTTCGCGCACCGTGCTGCGGCCCACACCGAATTTTTCGCCCAGCTCAAATTCATTGGGCAACTTGGCTCCCGGTTCCAGCGGGGTATCCAGAATATAGTGGTAAATTTCGTCCTCCACCTGTTCGGCAAGGAGTTTGTTTTTCAGATGGGAAATTCGCTCATGGTTGTTCCCTCCCCTGTTTTTTAATTTATTATAAGGCAGGGCAGCAGACAAAAGCAAGGGCTGTCCTCATTCACAGACAGCCTTGCTTTTGGGTATTTTTATTCGTTTGCGGCCTTTTCCAGCTCCGCTTCCTCTGCGGCGGCTTCGGCCTCCTCCTGCTTCTGGTACTCCAGGAAAGCCGACCACATGGGTTCGATGTCCTTGCCCTTCACCCGGCGGTCGAAGTAGTTGCGGGTGATGTCCACCACAGTGCCGGACAGCACCAGCACGCCGATCAGGTTCGGGATCATCATCAGACCGTTGAAAGTATCGGAAAGATCCCACGCAAGGCCCAGCTTCATGGTGGCACCCACCACGGTCATGCACACAAAGACCACCTTGTAGATGCGGCTGCCGGTGGTGCCGAAGAGATACTCCACGGCCTTGGTGCCGTAGTGGCTCCAGCCCAGCGTAGTGGAGTAGGCAAACAACAGAATGGAAACAGCAATGAACTTGGGGCCAAAGCTGCCAAATGCGGCGGTGAAGGCCTGACCCACCAATGCGTTGTCCTGCACACCGGCCAGTACAGCGCCGCTCTGCAGGTCCACCACGCCGGTGGTCAGGATGACCAGAGCAGTGAGCGTGCAGACCACGATGGTATCGGCAAACACCTCAAACACGCCCCACATGCCCTGATGCACCGGCTCCTTGACGTTGGAAGCGGAGTTGACCATGACGGCAGAGCCGAGACCGGCTTCGTTGGAGAAGGCACCGCGCTTGAAGCCCCAGGTGATGGTTTGGCTGATGCCGTAGCCCAGCGCACCGCCGCCTGCCGCGTTCAGGTTGAACGCACCCTTGAAAATAGCCGCAAATGCCGCTGGGATGTTGCCCGCGTGCAGCACTACGATGATGAGCGCGCCTGCAATGTAGAACAGGGCCATGAGCGGCACTAGCTTTTCGGTAACAGCGGCAACGCGCTTCAAACCGCCAATGACGATAAGGGCCGTGATCACCATCAGGCACAGGCCGGTGACGAGGGTCGGTACGCCAAAAGCAGCGTTCATGTTGCCCGCGATGGAATTGATCTGGCTCATGTTGCCAATGCCGAAGGAAGCCAGAATGCAGAAGCAGGCAAACAACACTGCCAGCACCTTGCCCAGCTGTTTGCAGCCCTTCTTTGCGCCAAGACCATCGGTGAGGTAGTACATGGCACCGCCCGACCACTCGCCTTTTTCGTTTTTGCGGCGGTAGTACACGCCCAGCACATTCTCCGAAAAGCTGGTCATCATGCCAAGCAATGCCATGACCCACATCCAGAAGATGGCTCCCGGCCCACCGGAAACGATGGCCGTTGCCACACCCACGATGTTGCCGGTGCCGATGGTGCCCGCCAGCGCCGTGCACATGCTCTGGAACTGGCTGATGGCCATATCCTCCTTGCTGGTGTGCGCGGTGATGTCCTTGTTGGTGAAGATCGCGCCGATGGTGTGCCGGAGCCAGTAGCCCATTTTGCGGAACTGGAAAAAGCCCGTGCGGGCGCTCATCCAGAAGCCGGTGCAGAACAGCAGTGCCAGACCAAACGGCCCCCACACCACGCCATTGATGGCATTGTTCACCTGCGTGATCATCTCGACCATTCTCTCTTTCCCCCTATACACAAAACAAAAGCGGACAGAACCCACCAAAGGCTCTGCCCGCAAAATTCGGAGCGCTCTCATTTTCCGCAGCCGGGGGTGCGCCGCATTTCCGGCTGCGCCCCATTGCGCAAAGACGATGGCTCTGTCCTTTTGCCTGAGAGATACAGCCGCTTTCCCTGCGGCCTTACACCTTCGGCACCCACTTTACAAGCGGGCTTCTCCAGAGTGCACGGTCTTTCCCCGCCGTGCACGTCTTTTTCAGTTCTTCTGGCGCACAGTTGTACGCGATAGAAAGACTATACCATATTCTGTCCTTGTGCGCAAGACATTTTGTATATCATACGCTGCTTTTTCATCTGTTATGCCGACAGATGAATTTTGTTTTGGTATTACTTTCGTCCTTCCTCATCATAGCGCTGCCATAAATTTATTTTACTTTTCTTTCGGCTCTGCGCCTTCAAACCCCCGGGCTTTGCCATCCGGGCTGGCATCGCCGTTTTCTTTCGCGGTCTCGTAAGAATCTGTGCCGTAATAGGCGCTGGCGGGGCCGATCTCCAGCCAGAAGTTCTCCCGTTCTTTCTCTGTGGTCGGTGCTGTCTCTTTTTGTTTTTCATCTGCAAAACGCCTCCTTTTCTGCATAAAGTCTTGCCTGCAGGCCAAAGCTTTATGCAAAGGAAAGGCGGTGTATCCCATGCGCAGTGGAGGTTGGAAGCCCTTTTGGGCAGCACTGTTTGCTTCGCTGCTGGTGCTGGTGCCGCTGGTGGGCGGCACGGTGCTGCTGTCCCGTCAGCAGCTGCGCACCCAGCTGCGGCAGGCTGCCCGCAGCGAGAGCGGTGTGCCCATCCAGCTGCCCAAGACCACCGACCAGCTCACTGTGCTGCTGTGCGTCTCCGGCGAACAGCCCGGCTTTGTGCTGGCCTACCTGAACGCCAGCCAGAACTGCGTGCATCTGCTCAGCGTGCCTGCCGTGCTCACCGTGCCTTTTGCAGAAGAAGAAACATCCCTTGCCCGCTGCTATGCCGCCGCTGGCCCTGCCCGCTGCCGCGAAGCGCTGGCACAGGTGCTGGCCCTGCCGGAGGGCACAAGGTATCTGGCCTTTTCTCCCGATGTGCTGGAGCGCATTGCCAGCCGGTACGGGCCGGTGCGGGTGGGCTTTACCGGCGCACTGACCGAGGAAGAGCTTGCCCGCTATGGTCGCAGCCGGGCCGTGCAGGGCATTTCCGCCGGGGACGCGCACGAATTCCTGTGCCAGCTGCAGGCCGACGAAGCCTTTTCACCAGTACGCACCGCAGCGGCCCGCGCTGCCGTGTGGGATGCGTTTCTCCGGCAGGATCTGGACCTGCTGCCCGCCACCCTGCCGGATGCCTTGCGTGCCAGCAGTTCGGCCCTGCTCACCGACCTGACCGCGCTGGACTATGACGCTTTGGAACGCACACTGGAATTTCTTGCCAACAACAGCGCCGCTGTGGCGGCGCAGGCCCTGCCTGGCCAGTGGAATGCCGCCAGCGGCACTTACACGGTCACGGATGCTTCCCGCGCTGCCATGCAGACCTTTTTCAATGTTTCGCCCACCGAGGCGCAGGCCTCGTCCTTCAGCGAGCCATAACCCAGCACCAGCGTGCCCGCCGCTGAGGGTGCTTCTCCGGTCAGGTCGTAATCGCTCAGCAGGCTCAGCTGCACGCCTTCGGCTTCCGCCGCGCAGCGCAGCGCAGCATCCGGCGGCGGGTCTTTGAGCTTTGCCAGCAGGTTCAGTCCGGTGTGCAGGCCCGCAAGGGTCAGCTCGCCGGGAGCAAAGGCAGTGTTCAACGCTGCCGCCAGTGCGTCCCGCCGGGCCTTGTAGGCCACCCGCTCCCGGGCCAGATGCCGGGTGAAGTAGCCCTCGGTGATAAAGCGGGCCAGCGTCTGCTGCTCGAACCGGCTCACCGTGCCGGAGTAAAGGCGGTATTTTTTCCGCCATGCAGGCAGAAGATGCTCCGGCAGCACCATATAGGCGATACGGATGCTGGGAGCCAGACTGCGGGAGCAGGTGGAGAGGTACACCACCGGGCCGTCTGCACCCGCCATGCCCTGCAGGCTGGGCAGAGGCCGGGTATCAAAACGGAACTCCGAATCGTAATCATCTTCTATAATATACCGCCCGCCCGGCCTGCGGGCTGCCCAGTGCAGAAGCTCGGCCCTGCGGCCCGCAGGCATGGTAACGCCTGTGGGGAACTGGTGGCTGGGCGTGACGTAGCACACCGCTGCATCCGACCGGTTCAGTGCTTCCACCGAAAGGCCGTCCTCGTCCACCGGTAGGCAGCAGCAGTGCACACCGTTGTTCTGCAGCACCTGCAAAGCACGGGGGTAGCCCGGCGTTTCCACCGCTGCAGGCGGGCAGCAGCGGTGCCAGCAGGCCCAGCAGATATTCCAATCCCGCGCCCACCACGATCTGATGCGGCCCGCACTGCACACCGCGGTATTCAGAGAGATATTCCGCCAGTGCCTGCCGCAGGGCCGGGTCGCCCTGTGCATCGCCGTGGGTGAGCAGCTGGGGCGAGGAATAGAGCAGCTCCTTTTGCAGCCGCGCCCATGTGCGGAACGGGAACAGCTCCGGGTCTACCCCGCGGGTGGAAAGGTCGTACCGCACCGGCAGCACAGGCGGTTCCGGTTTTGGCGGTGCGGGCTGTTCCGGCCCGCCGGCAGGCCGGGACGGCAGGGCCAGATATTCCTGTACATAAAAGCCGCTGCGCTCCCGCGGTTCCAGATACCCTTCCGCCGCCAGCATCTGATAGGCGGCATCCACCGTATTCACCGAGACGGACAGCTCTGCCGCCAGCCGCCGCTTGCCGGGCATCCGGGTGCCCGCCGCAAGGGTGCCGCTTCGCATCTCTCCGGCAAGGCTGCGGTACAGCTGTTCGTACAGCGGCACGCCAGAAGAAGCATCCAGCGCCGTGGTCAGATGGACCATAAATTATCCCTCCTGTCTGGGTATCGCATCAAACTGACCCCATTAAAAAAACTTTATTCTGGGTATTTTCATGGTGTCAGTTCTGCGTATAATAGGAGCATACCCGCTGGACACCCAAATGTCAAGTAGGATTGTAGGTAAGTGGTTGCGAAGCAATCAAAGCCCCAGTGGGGCTTTGATTGCCGCGGGAACGGAAATTTGGAGGGAGAGTAAATCATGTCTACTACTGCAATGTGGCTGCTTCTGGCAGTCGTTGTCATCGTCATTCTGTTTGCAAGTGTGCTGTACAAGCGCACCTTCACCACCAAGGAGCTGGCCATGACCGGTGTCATGGCCGCTTTAAGCCTTGTGGCCTATCTGTTCTTCCGTGTGCCGTTCTACGGCGGCTCTTCGTTCCATCTGGGCAACACCTTCACCGCCCTGACCGCCCTGCTGCTGGACGGTGTGTCCGGCGGTCTGGCCGGTGCCATTGGTCTGGCGCTGGCCGATATTCTGGCCGGTGACCCGGGCTACGCCGTCACCACCTTTGTGCTCAAGTTCATCATCGGCATCACCTGCGGTGCCGTGGCGCACAAGGCATTCAAGCTGCGCGACCTCGACAAGCACAGCTCCGGCTATCTCGTCAAGGTGATCGTTTCTGCCGGTTCCGGCCTGCTGCTGAACGTGCTGACCGACCCGTTCCTTGGCTACTTCCGCAATGTGTACATCTTTGGTCAGGAATACACCGTGGCACAGGCGCTGACCAAAATTGCAGGCGGCGTCACCTTTGTAAACAGCGTGGCCTCCACCGTGTGTGCGGTCATCCTGTACCTCGCCCTGCGTCCGGCCCTGGAGCGTGCCGGTCTGCTGCCCAAGGGCGAAAAACACTAAGCGATCTCTCTATCCTGATACAGCACTGCTGCCCTCACCTGCCGGACTTCTCCTATCCTCCGGCGGTGGGGGCAGTGGTGTTTTTCGTGGACGACCTATCACACGGAACTCCTCCAGTCTCGCATTCGCTCGACAGCCCCCTCGGGGACGGAGCTTTTGACAGAAACTGAAGCAAAAAAGCGCTCGTCACACAATTCTGCATGACGAGCGTTTTTGCTTTTTATCGCAATTTTCAAAAATAGTGCCTATCAAAACGGCATATTTGCGATATGCAGTTTGCGGATGTTGCTTGTGCATTAAAAACGCAAACTGCTATCATTACAGCTTTTCAAATACAAGGAACCGGAACGAGATATCGGTTTCCAGCTGAGACAGCGCAGCAAGGCGCTCCGCCCCGCCGCGCGGCGTTTTCCAGTAATAGGGTGTCATGGCGAACAGCGCTTCCAGCTGTTCGTGGGGCACCGTGACGCGGCCGGTCACTTTCCGTTCCCCAATGGCGGCAAAACCGTCATAGGCGATCTGCTGCACCGGGTTTTATAAGCTTTCTGTAGAGCACGGCCTTCATCTGGTACAGATGTTCGGCACCGGGCACCACATAGATCATCCGTCCGCCCGGGCGCAGCACCCGCAGGAATTCCTCCTGTGCAAAGGGCGAAAAGCAGTTCAGCAGCAGGTCGGCCCAGCCGGTGCGCACCGGCTGGCTGAAGCTGGATGCCACCGCATACTGTGCCGTGGGCAGGGCCTTGGCCGCAAGGCGCACCGCAGGCTTGCGATATCAAAACCCGCCAGCTGCACCCGGCGGCCTTTTTTTCGGCAAGCGCCTGCGCGATGCAGCGGTCGTACCAGCTCGCCGCAGCCTGCATCCAGCAGATGCAGCGCCGCCTCCGGGCTGGCAGGCTGGCCGTACTCTGCGCACAGCTCACCCACCGCTTTGCCAAAGATGCCGTAGTATCCGGCATTCAGGAACGCGCGGCGGGCGGCCACCATCTCCTTGCTGTCGCCGGGGGCCTTGGTGCGCATGCTCTGCACCGGCAGCAGATGCCAGTAGCCCTCCTTGGCGCGGTCAAAGCAGTGGCCTTTTGTGCATTTCAGGGTGCTGTCGCCGGTCAGTTTCTCCCCGCACAGCGGGCACTGCCATGGGGCAAACGGTTCATTTTTGCTCATACTTCGTCGCTGTGGTCCTCAATGGGTGCAGTTACACCGCCGTGGGCGTCATATACTCCTCAAAGTTCGTGAACTTCTGCTGCGGCGGACGACGGCTGATAAGCATAAGGCCCGGGTCTTCGTCCCTTGCAGCAGCGGCACGGCCGCGGCGGCTGCTCTCCGCTCTGGGGGCACGGGCCGGTGCAGGCTGTGCATTGCGGGACGCATTCTGACGGCCGCGCTGGCCGTTGTTTGCACCGCGGCCCTGCTCTGCGCTCTGGCTCTGGGCGGCAGGCTGGCTGTTCTGGCAGGCCGGACGGTCGCTGCGGTCATTGCGACGGCTCTTCTGGCCTTGCATGCTGCTGTTCTGCTGAGCAGGCTGTGCAGCCGTACGGATGGCCGGGGCGGCGGGTGCAGCCGGAGTCTTTTTGGCCGGGCGCAGCGGAGTGGCCTCCGGGGCGCTCACAAAATGCGGGTCAAACTTGGGCTGCGCATTGCTGCCGCGGGCAGGAGCGTTCTGCTCCCGGCGCGGGCGGCTGTTATTATTGGAACGGCGGTCATTGCTGCGTCCGCCGGTAGTACGCTTGGTATCATCCATGAGTGGTTCCTCTTTTTCGGTTTTTGCGGGCTTTGCCTGCACCTTGGGTGCGGGTGCAGCCTTTTTTTCAGGTTTTGCGTTTTTTGCTTCGGCCTTTGCGGGCTTCGGCTGCTTTGCGGCAGGCTTTTCTGCCGGTTCAGCGGCGGCTGCCTTGGGCTTTTTGCCGCGCACCGGCGGCTCCGGGCGCACCGGCGCGGGCACGCCGTCCCACGGGTGGCCGCTCACCACGGGAATTTGCGGCGGTTCAGCTTTTCGATGCCTGCCAGATACTCCTGCTCCTCAGGTGCACAGAAGCTGACCGCCGTACCGTCGGCACCGGCGCGGGCCGTGCGGCCGATGCGGTGCACGTAAGTCTCCGGTACCTCGGGCAGGTCGTAGTTGAACACATGGGACAGCTCGCTGATATCGATGCCGCGGGCGGCGATATCGGTGGCTACCAGCACCTTGGTCTTACCGGCCTTGAAGTTTTCCAGCGCGGTCACGCGGGCGGTCTGGCTCTTGTTGCCATGGATGGCCGCCGCCGGGATGCCCTGCTTGGTGAGGTCTTTTGCAATTTTATCCGCGCCGTGCTTGGTGCGGCTGAACACCAGCGCGTTCACCACCGGGGGCTGCAGGTTCTTGATGAGCCACGGCAGCAGGAATTTCTTGTTGCCCTTTTCCACATGGTACAGGCTCTGCTGGATGCGGTCCACGGTGCTGGACACCGGGTCCACCTTGACAAAGGCGGGCTTGCGCAGGATGCCGGCTGCCAGCTGTTCGATCTCGGTGGGCATGGTGGCACTGAACATCAGGTTCTGACGCTCCCCGGGCAGCTTTGCGATCACCTTCTTCACATCGTGCACAAAGCCCATATCCAGCATCCGGTCGGCTTCGTCCAGCACAAAGATCTCAAGGTTCGAGAGATCGATAAATCCCTGACCGATCAGGTCGTTGAGCCGTCCCGGGCAGGCGATCAGGATGTCCACGCCCTTTTTCAGCGCTTCCACCTGCGGTGCCTGGCCCACGCCGCCAAAAATGACGGTGCTGCGCAGCTTGAGATACTTGCCGTAGGCATCAAAGCTTTCGCCGATCTGCAAAGCAAGCTCACGGGTAGGGGTCAGGATCAGGGCGCGGATGGCACCCTTTCTGCGGGGCGCATTGGCCGTGAGCCGGTCCAGCATGGGCAGCGCAAAAGCAGCCGTCTTGCCGGTACCGGTCTGGGCGCAGCCCATCAGATCCCGGCCGGACAGCACCGGCGGGATCGCCGCCGCCTGAATGGGCGACGGGGTCTCATACCTGCCTCCTGCACAGCGCGCAGAAGCGGGGCGGACAGATTCAATTCTTTAAATGTCATGGTTCTCCAATAATTATTCCGTAATTTTCCGGCACTCCACATAGTACCGCTTTTCTTCTGCGTGGCCCATGCTGAAGGTCTTGCGCGGCAGCACGCCGCCCATCACAACGCCTTTGAACAGGTCACTCTTGGCAAACGGCGGCATCAGGAATGCCACAGCACCTTTTTTGCACAGGGCGCGCACAGCAGGCTCGTCGTGCACATAGTCCACGCGGGCTCCTTGTGGTGCTCAAGATAGTATTCGATAAATTCGTCAATGGTGCCCACGGTCAGCGGTGCGGTCGGGTCCTCAAAGCTGAGCACGTTGGACATGTGCGGCCCGGCCAGCGTGAAGGGCTGCTGCTTGCTGCCGCCAAAGCTGCAGCCGGCCATATTGGAATCGCTCCACGTGATCAGGCTCAGCAGCACCGCTGCGCAGTCCACATTGAACAGCACGCGGTGGATCGGCTCGATCTCGATCGCAGGCGAGTGCACATTGCACACCTCGGCCAGACACCAGCGGGCCGGATGGTTTGCTGCCTGCTCCGGTGTGAGTGTCTTTTTCAGCTCCTCCCAGCAGGCCTTTGCAGTGGCCAGCGAGTGGTTGCCGTCGCCCACGGCCAGCGTCAGCGGGTCGCGGGCGGGTGGCATCCGGATACTTTTTGTCGAATTCTTCCTGACTGCCCAGCACAGCCAGCGCATCTTCGATCTGCGCAATGAGGGCAGGGTCTTCCACAGCCCAGCCCGCAATGTGGCCGCCGTTCAGCATCAGCTCACCCTCGTATACCTTGGGCAGTTCGGCTTTTATGCGCCGCCACCGGCTCGATGAGGGTGCAGCCGGGGTCGTCCGCCAGCATCATGATGTGGGGCGTTTCCAGCGCGGCACCGGTGCGCACCTTCATGCGGGGCGGGATGCGGCTTTCCACTGTGCTTTCGCTGGGACGCACCGTACATTTCTCGCCCCGGCGGTAGCTGTAGGCTTCCAGATCCACCATGCCCACAAGGCCCTGCCGCACCTTGCCGCTCTGCTCGGTGCGCTCCACGTAAACAAAGCCGTCCACCGCGCGAGTCAGCACGTTCCGGGCATAGTCATCCATGGTGGCATGGATCTTCTCAATGCGTGCATCGGCATCGCCGTCCTCCAGATAGACCTCCGGCAGGATCATGTTCAGGGTGCTGGGGCTGCCTGCCGCGGCAGCCTCGGCTTTCTGCCAGTAATCCCGGTCACTGGTGAACTGATCGCAGGCAATGCAGCCCCACTTTTCCAGTGGGATCTGCTCCGAAGGCAGAAGGATGTGGGCCGGTGCAAAGCAGGATTTGGTATTCATAGCAGATTCCTCCCTCTTATAAAACCAGAGACGTTACTGGAAAAATGTCGGCGCTGTGCAGCACCAGATGCTGCACGCCCTGTCCGGCGGCAGACTGCTCCAGTGCGGTGCGGCTGTCGGCGTCCATCGCCTTGTCTGCCGTCACCAGCAGGTTGTCCATGCCCAGCGTCACAGCGGGCACATCCAGCGACACGCTGTTGGTATTGCACTGATCCAGCGTGTAGCTGAACCACAGGGTCATGCTGCCCGCAAAGCGGCTCTGCAGGGCGGCGATATCCGCCTTGAGCTGATCCGCGCGGGAAACGCCGCTGGTCTCGCCGTAGTCCTGTTTGCGGCTGAGCTTCGGGAACTGGACATTGGTCAGGACTACCTGTTCAAAGCCCATGCCCTGCACCTCGCTACCAGATCGCCTACATATTCCACTGCCGCAGCGGAGTAGGGATTCAGCCATGCATTGCCGTCCTTCTGGCGTCCAGCCACAGGCCGTCGCCGTAGTGGATGGCCATGCTGCGGTCGGTGCGGGAGGAGATGGGGTCCTTGAAGGCTGCAAGCTGGGCCACAGGGATCACGCCCTCTTCCCGGAAGATGGCCGCGATGCGGGCCGGGTCCACGGTGGTGTCGGCAATGCTCTGGGCGGCAGCCGGCACCTGCGAAGCGTAGCAGATGCTGCCATCCGGTGTTTCAGGGTCACAAGGCCGTAATCCGCTCCCTGCGCCTTGAGCTGCTGCACCGCTGCACGGATGGCCGCATCATCGGCAAGGGTGCTCACATCCACTGCGGCCCAGCTGCCGCCGGTAATGGCCTTGCCGTCCAGCTCCTTGGGCTGTTCCGGCTCCGGCTGGGACGAAGCCGCTTCCTGTACCGCCGAGGATGCAGCTGCTTCGGACGAGGCGGCTGCGCGGGATGCCGATTCAGCTTCCAGATCACGGTTCTTCACCACAGTATACCAGGTGTGGGTAGCCCAGTCCAGCACGTGGGGTGCTGCCAGCCAGGCTGCGCCCAGCACCGCCAGCACCAGCACCACGATGCCGATGCCTTTTTTGATGCGTGTACCGCGGCTGTAGAAGCTGCGGCGGTAGCGCTTGACCTTCTGACGTTTATACTTTGCCATTGTCGATTCTCCTCCCTGCCAATGTTACAGGATCACAGAATGTCCGGTGAAACCATAGATCGCCAGTGCCAGCACGCCGATATACACCAGCGTGATGGGCAGGCCGCGGAATGCTTCCGGGATGGCCTTGCTGCGCAGGCGGTGGCGGGCTTCCGTTACCAGCAGCACCGCCAGCACATAGCCAAGGCCGCTGCCAAGGCCAAAGCCAAGGCTCTGCCCCAGCGTAAAGCTCTGGGTGCGCTCCACCAGTACAGTGCCAAGCACACAGCTGTTCAGGCCCGCCAGCGGCACGATGCGCAGCAATGCGCTGCGGTGCGGCAGGCCTTTCGCCAGCCACAGCACGGCGTGCTCCAGAACGCACACCACGGCAATGCTGGCAATATACACCAGCGGGCGCAGCTGGGCACGGTTTGCCAGCGGCGCGATCCGGCTGCCGGCATACCACGCAAAGGGCGTTACCAGCACCTGCGTGATGCACAGCTGCATACCGAACAGCCAGCTGCTGGTGCGGTCATCGCCCACCAGCTGCACCAGACGCGAAACGCCCAGTGCACGGGTAAAGACGGCGTTCTGCGCGAACACCGCCAGCAGTGCATAGCTGAAGAACACTGCGCTTGTTGTTACAACATCTCTCATTGTTCGCGGTCCGCCTCCTTCTGGGAATGCACATCCACAAGGTTGCGTGCCTCTTTGGTGAGATATGCCTTGCGCTTTTGGGCCAGTGCACGCCATACGGCGCACAGCACGCCCAGCACGATAAAGCCGCCTGCCGGCATGCTTGCCATGGGCAGCACCGGGCGGCTGACAACCACACCGAACATGGTGCCTGCGGCCAGCCATTCACGGACGCAGCCCAGCAGCACCAGCAGCAAAGCATAGCCCACCGTGATGCGCAGGCCCTTGGAGACAGCCTTGCGCACCGTCTCCTGCACGCGGCCAAAGCGGTAGGTCAGCAGCGGCTCCATGGTGAGCAGGGGCAGGTAGATGCCAAGCTCAGCAGGCTGGTGCTGAACAGCATATTCAGGATGGGATACACCGCCAGATACACCACCGCCGTGCTGAAGCCGTACACCAGTGCACGGGGCAGCAGCTTTTTCTGCAGCGTTTCCGGAGCGGGGTCCTCGTCGTGCAGGGGCACAAGGCGGCTCAGCAGACAGGCCAGCACGCGGGAGGGCACCAGCAGCAGCGCCACCGCCACCGCCAGCATCACCGCATTCTGGCCGCTGGTGGCAAGCACCACCAGCGGGGCAAGGCCCATGCCCTGCATGACCACCGGGTTATTCAGAAACACACGGTCGTGGTGGGCAAACTTGTTGGGATCTTTTACGATCAGTTCAGCCGTTGCGCGTCTCATTGTGCTGCCCCCTTTCCGGCATCTGCCTGCAGATGGGTCAGGTAATACAGCTTTGCCTCGGTGCGGTCGATCCATGCCGACACACTGTTGACCGCCAGCAGTGCAAAGCACACACGGTCTCGTACACGCCATAGTAGCGGAAGCCCATGCTCACAACACCCACCAGCACGCCGTACAGCACACGGCCCATGCGGTGGTGCACGCAGGTGTAAGGCTCGTTGATCAGAAACACCGCGCTGAACAGGATCGCGCCAGTCAGCAGCTCATCCCGCACACACTGCAGGCGGGGCAGGATATTT
>ENA-OQAX01000064-OQAX01000064.1-human-gut-metagenome-genome-assembly--contig:-NODE-64-length-20773-cov-2.347428_pt1 | contig 20773 bp, 25 predicted proteins | sample MGYA00242741_ERZ504539 | MGnify/ENA primary metagenome ERZ504539 (study PRJEB26092, sample SAMD00036277) | human gut metagenome | host: Homo sapiens | study: EMG produced TPA metagenomics assembly of... | reverse complement strand
ACTATGTTTTGAAAAAAACGAATTTTCGCCAATTTATATATGATTTCGCTGTTTTCAGAAAAATTTTGCGACGAATGTGTTATCATTTTAAATATAAGTAAGAAGAAACTGAAATGTATCTGAAGAAAGGAGAAGTATCAAATGAAACATAACAGAAGCAAAAACGCAATGTTATTGATGATTATCTTTATTTGTAGTATTTGTTTGAATAATGTGTGGGCTCGTGAAACAGGGACGATGGATCAACTGGAAAAAGAGAATCCGGATGATGTAGATAAAATGAATAAGTATTATATTATTATAATACTTTATTTTTTGAAAACTATACGGAAGAAGAATTGAAACAGCAGGAGAAATTTCAGAAAGTATTCATTTAATTTGAATGAATTATTATTTTGAATATGGATTCTTTAAGAAAATATTCCGATTTTGCCTTTTTGACCCGGAAAATATCAGAGGGTGATTCATTATTTACGGAAGTTGTTGCTGTGATAAATACAGAAAATAATGAGACATATTTTGTAACGGAAAATGATGATATGAAGTTGTTAAAAAAATGTTTGGAAAAATTACAATATTACAATGGAAACTCTGTTACAAAATCAAATGAAGAGCTAACGGAAGCAATAAAGAACTTTCAGAAAGAAGAAGGGTTAACAATTGATGGAATAGCTGGAAACGAGGTATGGAGGAAAATAGATATTTTGATGCTGAACAAAGTGATTGAAGATGATTGAAAAAGATAATCATATTATGTTGGAGGTGATTCCGATGTTCCTGCATGGAATACGTATTAATTTTTAACGGAATTAAGTAAGTATGTTAGCCCACTTCTTCGGAGAAGCGTTTCTATGGGGAGGATAGAAAGCCCTACAGCGTAAGTATGGCTTCCATGGATACAATGGGTATGAGTATGTTCTCCCCATGAGTAGAATCTGCTAAAGAGAATAAAAACCTAAAATTTTGCGTACTGAAGGAGAATATCAAGAAAAAATTTGGAACAATTGATGAAGGTGGAAATTTTGTTCCGGCAAAACCAGGTTCTCTGGGATAATTGATAAGTTAAAAGAAAACAGCCACATAACCGAGAGAATATATTGATATTCATTGGATATATGTGACTGTTTCTTTTATTTTTATGAGGTGACTTCTCGTTCAATTCTAACTGCTGTCTGGTAATTCCTGTAATTGAGGCAGATAAATCTGATTGATTTGGTTAAATTACAGAGCACTTACTCCGTCATCATCATAACGGTCATATTCAGCTCCCTCATATCCGATCATGCGGATCGTAGCCGGATTGATATCCTTTACTGTCTGCGCAACATCAGCAACCGGGATTGCTTTTCCTTTGCGAATAAACAGTGGAACTTCATTCAGGGCAACTTCTACATAGTGATGTCCTTTTTCAAGAATCTCCTGAGAAATTGTTCCGTCAGGCAGGAATTTTACGAACATCATTTCTTCTGGCAGATATACATAGCGGCCTTTTGCATTCTGTGTATAAACAGGTGCGATCATGATTTCGTTTCCGAGAAGAAGCTGATCTTCTACCTGAGTTGCGAATGCATCCTCTGTGTAGTCGAATGCCAATGGGCGGAACATCATGTCATCGTTTAATGCAGCTTTCATGTATTCACTGTACAGATATGGAACAAGGCGATATCTGACACCGATCACATGGCGGAAGTCTTCGATATTTTCAAACTGGTAAGCTTCCTGTTCTCTGGTTCCCAGAGCGGAGTGGTTTCTCATAAGAGGTGTGAATACACCAAGTGCCAGCCAGCGCAGTACCAGATCACGTGTGGTATCTGCACCGAAACCGCCCAGATCTGCACCTGTGTAAAGGAAACCGCACATATTCAGGGATGGAAGCATCTTTAAGTTCAGAAGGATGTGTGACCACCAGGATTTATTGTCTCCCATCCAGATTCCGCCGTATCTGTGCATTCCCACATAGGAGGAACGGGAGAACATCAGGAAAACGTTTGCCAGGTGCGATTTTTTCAAATGCTTCACCTGCTGCACGGGTCATGTTATAGCCAAACAGGTTATGTACCTTGTCGTGGCGGATTTTCTGACCGTTTACATTGTGATAGAAGCGTTTGTAATCTTCCGGATTGTTTGCAAGGGCGTTTACTTTATCACCGAGTGTAAATCCAGGTGCTTCTTCCTTGTCCATGAAGTTGTCTTTGATGTATTCTTTTAATTCAGCAACGCCTTCCGGTGTACAGAACATTGCAGGTTCGTTCATGTCATTCCAGAAACCGTCGATTCCTTTGGAAATGAGAGTTCGTATTTCTGTCCGAACCATGCTCTGGCATCTGCGTTCAGGACATCCGGGAAATGAGTCCAGCCCGGCCATACAGCGGAAACGAAATCACTGCCGTCTTCACGTTTGCAGAAGTAGTTCTTCTCAACGCCTTCTTCATAAACATCATAGCCAGCTTCTACCTTGACACCTGCATCGATGATCGGGACAAGGTGGATGCCTTTTTCTTTCATTTCATTGACATAGGCCTCAAAGTCAGGAAGTTTCCTGATTGACTGTGAAATCTTTGTAGTCTTCCATGTAATCGATATCCATGTATACCATATCGATCGGAATATTGTTTTCACGATATCCGTCAGCAGCTTTTCTGAAGTCGTCAGCAGTTGTATATCCCCAGCGGCTCTGACCGAAACCAAATGCGAATTTAGGCGGGATATAGCTTCTTCCGATGATTTTGCGGAACTGTTTTACGATATCGTAAGGGGTTTCACCCTCGATCACATACAGATAAAGATCTGCATCCTCACAGGTGATCTTTATCTGGGAAGAGAGTGTGTAACCGATATCAAACTTCAGTTTTCCGGGATAATCAACGAAGAGACCGAAAGTCTGTTTTCCGGAGATTACGATGAAGTTGTGTGCTCCGTAGAGGGAGATTTTATCTTCTGTATGGTTTGGCTGGTCGGAACAGTTGCTTTCATAAACGTATCCACGTTTGTTGATTCCGCGGTTTGATTCGCCCAGACCATAGACAACATCGTTGTCATCCATGTCATAAGCAAAAGAGAAGCCGTTCTCTGTGGAGATAGTTCCGTATGCAGGAGTTCCCTCAGAAGTCGGGATAGAAGTTACGATGGCATCGGTTTCAAATGGGGTCCCGTAAGTATATTTCTGAATCATTTTGTCATGTCCTCCTTAGGTTGAAAATGGTCAAGCGGATAAAATCATCCGCTTTGCTACGTGGCGCTACACCGAATAACTGAAACGCTTAAGTACTGTTAGAAAATATATAGGTGTTTTCATTGATTTCATATTTACAATAATAGAGGTTTGAGTGGGGAAATGCTACTGAAATTATGACAAATTTATACGTTATTTTGACTTTTTTAACCGAATCAAGTAAGTCCCCTTCTTCAATTACGAAAAGCAATGAGCAGTGGAGTGGATAATTTTAGCTGCTTGCTCTGGCAACTTGTTGTGCTTTAATGCTTTATCTTAATAGAATTTTTCTGTACATACGGTGAAAAAAGTGCTAAACTGTTATTATTACACGAAAGAAAGGTTTATTTAACATGCTTCAGACAATTGAATCCATCAATAACGTCGTAAATAATTTTTATCTGGGGTGTCCCGGCTATGATCTGTATTATCGGCGTAGGGCTTTACCTGAGCTGCGGACTGGTTTTGTCCAGATCCGCAAATTCCCGTATGCGCTTAAAACCACACTGGGAAGAATTTTTTAAGAAAAAAGAGGCCTCTGACGGTTCCATGACACCTTTTCAGGCAGTCTGTACTGCGTTGGCAGGTACAGTAGGTACTGGAAATATCGCCGGTGTTGCCGGAGCTATCGCCATTGGTGGTCCGGGCGCTGTATTCTGGATGTGGGTTTCCGCGCTCCTTGGAATGTGCACGAAATTTACAGAGGTTACCCTGGCAGTACATTTCCGTGAGAGAAACAGACATGGGGATTATGTAGGCGGACCTATGTATTATATTAAGAACGGATTGGGAAAGAACTGGAGATTTCTTGCAGTTCTTTATTCTGCATTCGGTGTACTGACTGTATTTGGAACAGGTAATGCTACTCAGGTAAATACCATTACAACAGCAATTGATACAGCTCTTATTAACTTTAATGTGATCTCAGAGTCTTCTACAGGCAGACTGAATCTGATTCTTGGAATTGTGATCACGCTGCTGGTTGGTATGGTACTGCTGGGCGGTATCAAGCGAATCGGAAGTGTTTCCGAGAAGCTGGTGCCCTTTATGGCATTGTTTTATATTGTACTTGCATTGGGTGTTGTGATCTTAAATATCGGAAGAGTTCCGGCAGTTTTCCATGATATTGTTTATGGAGCCTTTAATCCGTCAGCAGTGACAGGCGGTGTGATCGGAAGCTTTTTCCTCAGTATGAAAAAAGGGTGTTTCCAGAGGTATTTTCTCCAATGAAGCCGGACTTGGTACAGGGTCTATCGCTCATGCCTGTGCAGATACAAGCAAGCCTGTAAAACAGGGTATGTTTGGTATCTTTGAGGTATTTGCAGATACAATCGTGATCTGTACTCTGACAGCACTTGTGATCCTTGTAAGCGGCGTGCCGGTAAATTACGGTGCAGCGGCAGGTGCAGAACTTACAATTTCCGGATTTACTGCTACATACGGAGGCTGGGTTTCTATCTTTACAGCAGTTGCCATGTGTTGCTTTGCGTTCTCAACGATTATCGGATGGGGACTTTACGGAGCACGCTGCATTGAATTCTTATTCTCTGCAAAAGTTATCCGCCCATTTATGATTGCCTATTCATTAGTGGCAATCCTTGGTGCAACTGTAAATCTGGGACTTCTCTGGAGCATTGCTGAGACATTCAACGGTCTCATGGCAATCCCCAACTTAATTGGTGTATTTCTGCTTTCAGGAACCGCCATTACACTTACGAAAGAATATTTTGCACAGAAGAAATAACAATAATAGCCCGGAGAGTTATTTTTCCGGGCTATTATTTTATGAAAAAGGTAAAAGGAGAATAGAGCCATGATTCCAATCGCACATATAGAAAATGATTTTCCAACCAAATTCGGTATCCCCAGGCAGAGTGGCCGTGTAGGGGCGCTTAAAGCGAGAATTGTATTCGAGCCGGAATATCGCAATGTGGATGCCTGTCGTGGTCTGGAGGAGTTTAGTCATATCTGGCTGATCTGGGAGTTTTCGGAGGCAAAGAGGACAAAGTGGTCACCGACTGTCCGCCCGCCCAGACTTGGGGGAAATGTGAGAAAAGGAGTTTTTGCCACAAGATCTCCCTTCCGTCCCAATTCCATAGGATTATCCTGTGTGAGCTTGAGAAAGTAGCTCTGGATGAGCCGGACAGCCCTGTACTTTATGTAGAAGGTGCAGATCTGATGAATGGAACACCGATTTTCGATATTAAACCATATATTCCTTATGCGGATTGCCATCCGGAAGCAACAGGAAGTTTTACCGAATATTCCAAAGATCATCATCTGAATGTAGAATTTCCCCAGGAGCTTCTGGAAAGAATACCCGGGGAAAGCAGAGAGGCTCTGATCGCAGTGCTTGCGGATGATCCCCGTCCTGCTTATCAGAATGATCCGGAACGGTCTTACGGAATGCCTTTTGGCGAGAAGGATATTCATTTTCGGGTGGATGGAGATATCCTTCGTGTTTATAATGTGACAGAATTTGTAAAAAAACAGCAGGAATCTTCGGCAGATTGTGGAAAATAACCATTTTCGGATATTTCTGTAAGAAAGGCTTGCAAAATTGGCGTTTTATTCAATACAATATTAAACAGACTTTATGTTGGTAGAGTGACAAAGACTGATGGGAGATCGGTCTGACAATATTTAGTGACATATGAGGAGCAGGAAAAATGAAGAAAATTGTTAAATTCGGAGGAAGTTCTCTGGCAAATGCAGAGCAGTTTCAGAAAGTAGGGGAGATCATCAGAAGTGATGAGAGCAGACGTTATGTGGTTCCGTCCGCTCCCGGAAAGAGATTTGACGGAGATACAAAGGTTACAGATTTACTTTATAAATGTTATAATACTGCAGTTGAAGGGGAGGATTTCATCCCGATTCTGCAGGAAATCAAGGGAAGATATTATGAGATTATCCGCGGACTGAACCTTGATCTTTCTCTGGAAGATGAATTTGCTCAGATCGAAGCTGATTTCAAGGCACAGGCAGGTACAGACTATGCAGCATCCAGAGGAGAATTTCTCAATGGTAAGGTGATGGCAGCATATCTGGGTTATGAATTTGTTGATGCAGCAGATGTGATCCGTTTTGATAAGAACGGAAATCTGGATGCCGAGAAGACAGACAGACTTCTGTCCAAAAAGCTGGCAAAATGTGAACATGCCGTTATCCCTGGATTTTATGGCGCTGGTGAAGATGGAAAAGTTAAAACTTTCTCCAGAGGAGGTTCTGATGTAACCGGTTCTCTTGTGGCAAAGGCTATCAAGGCAGACCTCTATGAAAACTGGACAGATGTTTCCGGTTTCCTGGTAACAGACCCGCGTATTGTTAAAAATCCGGAAGTGATCGAGAGCATTACCTACAGAGAACTCAGAGAGCTTTCTTATATGGGTGCAACTGTTCTTCATGAAGATGCGATCTTCCCGGTTCGTAAAGAGGGAATTCCGATCAACATCAAAAACACAAACAGACCGGAAGACAAGGGTACTTTTATTGTTGAGAGCACATGCAAGAAACCGAAATTTACAATCACAGGTATTGCAGGTAAGAAGGGATTCTGTTCTATCAATATTGAGAAATCCATGATGAACAGTGAGGTTGGTTTCGGACGTAAGGTACTTCAGGTATTCGAAGATCAGGGAATCAGCTTTGAGCATGTTCCATCAGGAATCGATACAATGACTGTATATGTACATCAGGATGAATTCGAAGAAAAGGAACAGCAGGTAATTGCCGGAATTCATCGTGCAGTACAGCCGGATTTCGTAGAATGGAATCTGACCTTGCACTGATCGCTGTTGTAGGACGTGGTATGAATCCACCAGAGGTACAGCAGGAAGAATCTTCTCAGCACTTGCCCATGCAATGTAAATGTGAAGATGATCGACCAGGGTTCCAGTGAGCTGAATATCATTATCGGTGTGGAGAACAGAGATTTTGAGACTGCGGTAAAGGCAATTTATGATATCTTTGTAATTACCCAGATCTAATTGAGAATTGCAGGAGCTCCTTCACAGCGGAGCAATTTGTGGATATGATGTTTATCAATCATAGGATAAACAAAATAATGGACCGTCAGAAATCAGCATAGAGATTTCTGACGGCTTTTTATATTATAGGAAATTACTCCGTAATGTTCCTATAACATAAAAAAGCCCTCCGGGCAGGATTGCACTGCGACGGAGAGGAATTATGTCGCTGAAGCGACCCGTTGCAGGCGGAGAATCCTGCAAGCAGGATTCTTTCTTAAATTCAGGAGTTTTTACATGATGATGAATTCTGTGTTATAATGAACGGACGATGTTGGATAATTATTTGATAGCTATTGTTGCGTGAGGTGTTTTTGATATGGATAAGCCGGTGGTTCGTATTTCCGTCAGAAATCTGGTGGAGTTTATATTAAGAAGCGGGGATCTTGACAACCGGGGAGGATCTTCTGACAGAGAAGCAATGCAGAAGGGCAGCAGACTGCACAGAAAAATACAGGGCAGGATGGGAAGCCATTACAGAGCGGAGGTTTCTCTTAAATATAAACAGAATATGAAGATGTAAGTATCCAGGTAGAGGGCAGAGCTGACGGAATCTTCACAGAGGATGGACAGTGCTGGATCGATGAGATCAAGGGTGTTTATGCAGATGTCAGTCAGTTGGAGAAGCCTGTGGAGGTTCACCGCGCACAGGCAATGTGTTATGCCTGGATCTACGCACAGGAGCAAAAACCGGAGAAGATCGGAGTGCAGATGACATATGGGAATCTGGACACAGAGGAGCTTAAGTTTTTCAGAGAAGAATATACGCTGGAAGAACTCGGACTGTGGTACCAGAATCTTTTGGACAGGTATCATAAATGGATCGCATACCAGTTTGCATGGAAAAAAGAACGGAATGCGTCCATGAGTGATCTGGAGTTCCCTTTTGAATATCGTGAGGGACAGCGAAAAATCGTATCCGGTGTATATCACACTATATCCACAGGAAGACAGATTTTTGTCCAGGCACCTACAGGAGTAGGAAAAACTATGTCCACGATCTTTCCGGCAGTGAGAGCAGTTGGTGCAGGACTGGGGGAAAATATTTTCTATCTTACAGCAAAGACCATTACCAGGACTGTGGCTGAAGAAGCTTTCTCTATATTAAAGGAGCATGGACTGAAATTTAAAGTGATAACCATTACCGCGAAGGAAAAGCTGTGCTTCTGCGATAAAACAGAATGCAATCCTGAGAACTGTCTGTGGGCGAGAGGACATCTGGACAGAGTGAATGATGCTGTTTTTGAACTGTGGACCACGCAGGACAGCTATGACAGGGATACTCTGCTGGAATATGCGAAGAAATGGCAGGTGTGTCCCTTTGAAATGTGCCTGGATCTGGCAGTCTGGGTGGACGCTGTGATCTGTGATTATAATTATGTATTTGATCCCAATGTTTATCTGAAAAGATTTTTCGGGGAGGGTACTTCCGGAGAATACATTTTTCTGATCGATGAAGCTCACAATCTGGTGGACAGGGGAAGGGAAATGTACAGTGCCCATGTGGATAGAGCGGATGTACTGGAGGCGAAGAGACTGGCCGGGGATTACAGCAAAGGTCTGGTGCGAGCACTGGAAAAAGTGAACAGACAGCTTCGAACTCTGGAAAAGGAGTGTACAGAGTACGAAATCCTGCCAAATCCCGGAGCAGTTTCTCTGGGAATGCTTCAGGTGATGGGGGAGATGGATAAGCTCCTGGAGGAACTTCATGGAAAGGAACTTCCGGAGCAGCTGCTGGAATTTTACTTCTGTGTGAGAGATTTCCTGAACATTGATGAACTTCTGGATGAAAATTATGTGGTTTATACAGAAATGGGAGAAGGGGGAAAGGTGATTTTGCGGCTTTTCTGTGTAAATCCTGCAGCAAATATTCATAGATGTCTGGAAAAGGGAAAAAGTGCGGTGTTCTTTTCTGCGACTCTGCTTCCCATGGATTATTACCGTGCACTTTTAAGCACCAGAAAGGATGACTATGGGATTTATGTGACTTCTCCTTTCAGGCAGGAGAACAGGTGCATTCTCACAGGACGGGATGTGAGCAGCAGGTATACCAGAAGAGGATATGAGGAATATCACAGGATCGCATCTTACATTGCCAGAACTGTATGGACAAGAAAAGGAAATTATATGGTATTCTTTCCTTCTTATAAATTTATGGAGGATGTTCTGGAGGTGTATGAGAATGAGTTTTCAGCGGAATGGGTTCGCTGTATTTCGCAGACATCGGGAATGAATGAGAGGGAGAAAGAGGAATTTCTGGAGGAATTTTCTGCATCAGAGGGAACGCTGGTAGGATTTTGCGTAATGGGCGGGATTTTTTCAGAGGGGATTGATCTGATGGGAGAGAAGCTGATCGGAGCAATCATCATAGGGACTGGTCTTCCTCAGATTGGAACAGAAAGGGAGATCCTCAGGCAGTATTATGATAAAAAGGGTGTGAATGGATTTGATTATGCATACAGATATCCGGGGATGAATAAGGTGCTGCAGTCAGCCGGGCGTGTGATCAGAACCCAGGAGGACACAGGCATCATACTTCTGCTGGACGAGAGATTTGCAGGGAAAGATTACAGGAATCTGTTTCCTGCTGAGTGGTCTGACAGGGGAAACTGTACTTTAAATACTGTGGAAGAACAGCTGGGAAGCTTCTGGAACAGGATAAGAGAAAAGAACTGAACACTGATACTGAGATTCTGGTCTTTGCTGGAAAAAGATAAAAATCTTGCTATCCTGAATAAAACAATATATACTTTGCTTACTGTGAATGGGATGTGAAAAGAAACCGTAAAAGGAGTTTTGCATGAGAAAAAATAGACAAACAGCGAAATATCATATTAAAAGTTATATCATAGCCGGAAGTCTGGCCGGAGCCATTTCCATGGCACTGGTTTTGCCGGTTCCTGTTATGGCTGCACAGCAGAGTCTTGCATCTGTCACCGGGCAGGCACAGATTCAGCCCATGGGAGACGGAAGCGGGAAATATATGATGAAGAGTGACGGATTTTACTGTCTGGATGTGAATGGCGCCGGAAGTACCCAGGCGGAGATCCATTATTTTCAGGATTATGAGATAGACGGAACTGTATTTGACGGATATTATTACCATGATACAGATGGGAAATTCAAAGCCTGCAGTCCTCATATGGAGCATCTGAAAGGTGTTGCAGTGTTTGGGGATAAGACAGATGAGGAAGCTGATACACAGAATGCCCAGGAGGCAGAGAAATTTGACGGATATTACTTTGTGAACAATCTGGGGCGTCTGTCAGCAGCACCGCAGGTAAGGTATATTGACAATCTGGCAATAGACGGGATTACTCTGAATGGATATTATTATTTTGATGAAAATGGCAGACTGGTAACCGAGCCAGGTATCCATTCACTTGAGATGGACTGTTATGAAATGAATTTTGACGGAAGCTATTATTTTTGGCGGTACAAATGGCGCCCTGCTTCAGAAAAGCACAGTGACGGATGATGGTTTTATTGTGGATGATACGGGAAAGATCGTGAATATGGATGATCTTGGGATGGATAATCTGAAGCCTCAGCTTGAGAAGATGCTGTCCGGATATCAGGGAACCTGGAGTGTTTATGTGAAAGACCTTAATGAAGAAAAGGAAATCCTGATCAATGATACTTCCCTTTATTCTGCAAGTTTGATCAAAGCCTTTGTAATGGCAAAGACATATGAGGACATGGAGCAGGTAAAGGCAGATGAGGCAAAGAAATTAAATACTGCAGATACAAAAACTGTAGATGTAAAATTAAATGACCTGCTGTGGAATATGATCACAGTCAGTGACAATGAATCCTGCAATGAACTGGTGAAGCTTCAGACAGATTCCCTTGATTTCAAAAAAGGTGCGGAGGATATTAACAAATATCTGGAAAAAGAGGGCTATACAGAGACAAGTGTGCAGCACACCCTCCATCCTGCAGCATCCGCACAGGAGAGTCTGGGTGGCAGAAACATGACTTCTGTAAAAGATTGCGGCACTCTGCTTGAAAAAATCTACAAGGGGGAATGTGTCAGCAAAGAGGCGTCAGAAGAAAATGTTAAATCTTCTGTCAAATCAGGAAAACACCTGGAAAATCCCCCCCAGGGACTTCCGGATGGAATAAAATCTGCCAACAAGACCGGCGAGACAGACCAGGATCAGCACGATATCGCAATTGTCTATGGCGAAAAGACAACTTATATCCTATGTGTGATGTCTGAAAACTGCCCGGAGAGTACGGCGGTGACGAACATACAGAATATTTCAAAGATTGTATATAATTATTTGAACCTGTAGCCGCCAGACCTGCGCGGAATGATTGATTTTTATAGGAAAATCATGTATAATACCAACGAACTATGCCTATAGAAAAAGTTTAACCGAATCAGGCTGTGAAACAACTATTCAACTATGAGCAGATAGTCAAACGGATGATTTTATCCGCTTGATTCAGGAAAGTCAGGAGGAAGAATTTAAATGCGAGTTGATGCGGACGATTTTGCCCGACCTTGCAGCTGCGGCAGGGAACACCAGATTGCAGTGAAAGAGATTTTGATAGAAGCCGGAGCTGTAGAGAAGCTTGAAGAAGAGATGTCAGAGGGAATGCTCAGAGAGTACATATCCCCGCTGGTCATCTGCGATACCAATACCTATGCAGCAACAGAAGAACTTATGGAGGATATCTATGACAGGTGTCAGGTACTTGTTCTGGATGCAGAGGGACTTCAGGCAGACCGGCATGCAATAAAATTGTGGAGAACAACATGGAAGAGGACATTGACCTGATCCTTGCAGTAGGAGCAGCACGATCCATGATATCAGCCGTTATATTGCACATAATTACAAAGTACCTTTCATTTCAGTGCCTACCGCAGCAAGTGGAGATGGATTTGTAACAACAGTAGCAGCAATGACCCTGGATGGAGTAAAGAAGACTGTGCCTTCAGTAGCTCCGATCTGTGTATATGCAGATACAGATATTTTTTCAAAAGCACCACAGCGCCTGACTGCAGCCGGGATTTCAGACCTGATGGCGAAATACATCTGTCTTGCAGACTGGAAGATCGCGAACCTGGTCACCGGAGAGTATTTTTGCCGCGAAACTGTAAAGCTGGAAGAGAAAGCGTTAAAAACTGTGAAATCTTCGATTCAGGATATTACAGAGGGAGAGGAAGATGAATGCGAACAGCTTATGTATGCATTGATTCTTTCCGGACTTGCAATGCAGATGATTGGTAATTCAAGGCCTGCGTCCTGTGCAGAGCACCAGGTCACACATCTGTGGGATATGGAAGTGATCAATGGTCCGCTGGATGCACTCCACGGAGAGAAGGTTTCTGTAGCAGCACTTCTTGTACTGGAAGAATACAAGCGTATCGCTGCAGCCATCACACAGGGAAGATGTCACGCAAAACCCTATGAGAATGAGGACGAAGAGCTTCTGAAAGAAACTTTTGGAAAAAAAGGACTTCTGGAAGAAATAAGAAAAGAAAATGAGCCGGAATTGTTAGAAACTATTTCACCCCAGCATCTGGAAAAATGCCTGAACGGGATAGAGGAGATTATTGATGAGCTTCCCAGTGAACAGACTATGTTCCATTTGCTGGAGAAAGCCGGATGCGCGAAAACCGTTTATGATATCGGACTCGATGAAGCGGCTGTTTTGCCAAGCCTCAGACTTGCTCCTTATACAAGGAGACGGTTAAGCTTATTGAGAATCAGCAAGATGCTGGATATAAGAGGAGAATGATTATGCGTGTTGGAATGGGATATGATGTACACAGACTGACCGAAGATAGAGATCTGATTCTGGGTGGTGTGAAGATAGACTGGGAAAAAGGTCTCCTGGGACATTCAGATGCAGATGTACTGATCCATGCAGTTATGGATGCACTTCTGGGAGCTGCTGCACTGGGCGATATCGGAAAACATTTTCCGGATACAGACCCTGCATATAAAGGAATTTCCAGTATTCTGCTGCTGGAACATGTGACGAAGCTTTTGAGAGAGCACCATTATGAGATCGGAAATATAGATGCAACGATCATTGCACAGAAACCAAAGATGGCACCTCATATTCCACAGATGAGAGCCAATATGGCAAAAGCAATGGGAATCAATGAGTCTCAGCTGAACATTAAGGCCACTACAGAGGAAAAACTGGGATTTACGGGAAGAGAAGAAGGAATTGCATCTCAGGCGATCTGTCTTCTTAATGAAAGAAAAGAGAGTTAATGATAGAGAAAACTGGAGGAATAAAACATGAAACTTTTTAACACACTGACACGTAGAAAAGAAGAATTCGTACCTCTTGAAGAGGGAAAAGTTCGTATGTATGTCTGCGGTCCGACTGTATACAACCTGATCCATATCGGAAATGCACGTCCGATGATCATCTTCGATACCGTACGCCGATATATGGAATACAAAGGATATGAAGTAAACTATGTTTCCAATTTTTACAGACGTAGATGACAAGATCATCAAGAAAGCAATCGAAGAGGGCGTAAGCGCACAGGAAATTTCCGAGCGTTATATTGCAGAGTGTAAGAAAGATATGGATGGCATGAATGTAAAACCTGCCACAACCAATCCACAGGCAACCCAGGAAATCAACGGAATGATCAGTATGATCCAGACTCTGGTTGATAAGGGATATGCTTATCCGGCAGCAGACGGTACTGTTTATTTCAGAGTTAAGAAGTTCAAAGAATATGGCAAACTTTCGCACAAGAACCTGGATGATCTGCAGTCCGGCTTCCGTTCTCTGCAGGTGTCCGGTGAAGACCAGAAAGAAGATCCACTGGATTTTGTTCTCTGGAAACCGAAGAAAGAGGGAGAACCATCCTGGCCTTCACCATGGTGTGACGGACGTCCGGGATGGCATATTGAGTGTTCTGTTATGGCGAAAAAATACCTTGGTGATGAGATTGATATCCATGCAGGCGGAGAAGACCTGATCTTTCCTCACCATGAGAACGAGATCGCACAGAGTGAATGCTGCAACGACAAAAATCTTTGCAAAATACTGGATGCACAATGCATTCTTAAATATTGATAACAGAAAAAATGTCCAAGTCTCTTGGAAACTTCCGTACTGTTCGTGAAATCAGTGAACAGTATGACCTGCAGGTGCTTCGTTTCTTCATGCTGACGCCCATTACAGAAGTCCGCTGAATTTCAGCGCAGATCTGATGGAAGCTGCAAAGAATGCATTAGAGCGTATCACAGATGCAGCAGCAAACTTAAAGGACAGAAAAGCAGCAGCACAGACAGAAACTGCAACAGATGCAGAGAAAGAACTGCTTGCACAGGCACAGGAATTCGTAAAGAAATTTGAAGAAGCTATGGATGATGATTTCAACACAGCAGATGCACTGGCAGCAATCTTTGAACTGGTTAAATTTGCAAATACAAATGTATCAGAGGCAAGTTCCGCAGAATTTGCAGGAACACTTCTTGACACAATGGTGAAATTATGCGATGTACTTGGTCTGAAGGCTGTGAAAACAGAAGAAATCCTTGATAAAGAAATCGAAGACCTGATTGCAGAGCGTCAGGAAGCAAGAAAAGCAAAGAATTTCGCAAGAGCAGATGAGATCAGAGATGAGCTTCTGGCTAAGGGAATCATCCTTAAGGATACCCGCGAGGGAGTAAAATGGAAACGAGCTTAAATGATATGAGTGGAACAAACGGACTTAATGAAGAGAATTTGAGTAGTTTGAAAGGCATGCTTCATCAGTTGTTTCATTTGGAAGATAAAGACTTGCGAACATATTCTCCGCTGACATTGGCGTATATCGGAGATGGCGTCTATGAACTGGTGATCCGCACGATCCTTGTAAAAAAAGGCAACTGTCCGGTGAACCAGCTTCACAGAAAAGCCAGCAGTCTGGTTAAGGCAGGAACTCAGTCTTCCATGATGGAAGTAATCGAGCCCATGCTTACAGAGGAGGAACACAGCGTTTACAGAAGAGGAAGGAATGCTCATTCTCCTACAATGGCTAAACATGCAACCATGGCAGACTACCGCAGGGCAACAGGGTTTGAAGCTCTGATGGGCTATTTATATTTAAAAGATGATTTCAGCAGGATCATAGAACTGGTCCGTGCAGGGATTGGAGAGGATAAGATATGAGTGAACAGATAGAAGGACGCAATGCGGTTCTGGAAGCGTTTCGTTCCGGCAAATGTGTAGATAAGCTTTTTATCCTGGACGGATGCCAGGACGGACCGGTTCGCACTATTGCCAGAGAGGCAGAAGAAAAAGATACGATTATTAATTATGTGGCAAAAGAACGTCTGGATCAGTTAAGCGAGACAGGCGCACATCAGGGCGTAATCGCTCAGGTGGCAGCCTATGAATATGCAAGTGTAGAAGATATTCTTGCGAAGGCAAGGGAAAAAGGAGAAGATCCCTTTATCTTTATCCTGGATAATATTGAGGATCCTCATAATCTTGGTGCGATCATCCGTACAGCAAACCTTGCAGGTGCACATGGGGTGATTATTCCCAAGAGAAGAGCAGTTGGCCTGACTTCCACAGTTGCCAAGACTTCAGCAGGTGCATTAAACTATACACCTGTTGCAAAAGTTACCAATCTGGGACATACCATCGATGAACTGAAAGAACAGGGCATGTGGTTTGTATGTGCAGATATGGGCGGTGAAACCATGTACAATCTTAACCTGACAGGTCCGATCGGCGTAGTGATCGGCAATGAAGGTGAAGGTGTAAGCAGACTGATCCGTGAGAAGTGTGATTTCGTGGCATCTATTCCTATGAAGGGTGACATTGATTCCCTCAATGCATCTGTGGCAGCCGGAGTACTTGGATATGAGATTGTACGTCAGAGACTGCAGAAGAAATAAGTTTATCTCAGTCTGAGATAAAGGCTTCGTGAGGATGTGCAGCGATTATTAAGAGGAATTTTTTGCAGCAGAAAAATTATTCCACAATATTGTTATGCTATAAGAAGCCTCTGGGCGAATGATAGAGATTTTCAGAAAAACGGAAGGGTTAAATTGATGAAACAGTATGACGGAATTAAAGATGAAGAATTAATTTCCCGTTTCAAAAACGGGGAATCAGAAATCCTCGACTATCTGATGGAAAAATACAAGAACATGGTCCGCAAGAAAGCAAGGACCATGTTCCTGATAGGCGGGGAGAACGATGACCTGATACAGGAAGGCATGATCGGACTGTTTAAGGCAGTCCGCGATTACCAGCCGGACAGGGATGCTGCATTCCAGACCTTTGCCAGTATATGTGTGGACAGACAGATCTACAACGCCATCCAGAGTTCCAACAGGCAGAAGCACCAGCCACTGAATTCCTATATTTCCCTCAGCGAACAGGATGGGGAAAATGAAGAACATCTTGGAGATAACTGGGGAGAGAACCCGGAGTCTATCATTATTGACCAGGAGAATGTCCAGGATCTGGAGCAGGAGATAACAGCAACGTTAAGTCCAATGGAGAACCAGGTTCTTGAATATTATCTGGCAGGAAACGGATACGGAGAGATTGCCCAGATCATGGGAAAAACACCCAAATCCATAGATAATGCATTACAGCGTATCCGAATCAAGATCAGAGAGCAGTTGGAGACAATATCAAAAATAGAAAGATATCTGTATAAAACCCAAAAATAAAAATCAAAAAGTTAAAAATAGGGATTGACAATACAAACAAGTTTCTGATAGTATATTTAAAATGTGAGCGGTAAAATCCGACACAATGCTGATGTGGCTCAGAGGTAGAGCACTTCCTTGGTAAGGAAGGGGGTCACGGGTTCAATTCCCGTCATCAGCTTGCTAAGAATAGCTTATTTACTGGGTTTGTGAGGTGCCAGTAAATCAAAGTTTACTCAAGATAATCAGGACATAGGTTCTGATTATTTTTTTTGTGCAATTTGCAGTTCCGGGATACTGCTCAGAATTGCAGTTTTTGTACTGAGACTCTTCCTATTCCTGAAGATGATTTTAGGATGATATACTCGAATAAACCCAGTATTATTTTATAAACTTCTAAGAACTGTTTGTACTTCCAGAATGACAAGAGATATGTTATACTTACAGTGTTGTCCAACCGATACCCGGCAACGGGAGGAGGTGAAGTCTATATGGAGAATCTTGCTGTTTCTTTTCTTGTCACCTTTATGGCAAGCATAGCTGCCTATTATGTTTGCAAATGGTTAGACGGAGATAAGTAGGGCAACACTAACCTGGCAGTTTCTTGTCTGCCATAAAAAAATAAGAAGAAGCCCCCAGTATTCGCACTACTGAGGGCTTCATTCTTTTTGTCTACATGGACTTGCTATTTCTTTTTCGCCTACTGGCATTATAGCATATGCAGATCAGGAAATCAATATGCAAGTGATTCTGAAACATTCTGAAACAAATAAAAAAGAGTAAACTATTTCCTTGGTTTATGCCTTATTTTTCGTTAATATTCACCAATGTCGAACAGCTCGTCAAAGGTTATCTTCAGATTCGGAAACATAACCAGATGTAAATCTTCTTTATTCTGGGCTGTGACAGTCTTATAAAGATACGGATAACCAGTGCCATCTTCTTTGAAATCGAAGAGATAAATCTCTACAGATTTTTTTCTCCAGTCAACGATCCAATACTCAGAGACACCGACCTTGCAATAAATATTCATTTTTTCATGTCGATCATATTCTTCTGTGGCATTGGACAAAACTTCCATCACAAAGCGGGGAATGCCAGTGAAAGAAATGTTCTTACGGTCTCTCAGGTTACAGATGATTGATACGTCAGGAATGATTACTTTATCATCATTTTCACGCCATTCATACTGAACACCATCACCAAAGACACGACATAAGCTGTCTTTGATTTGGCTGCCGATCTTGATAACAAAGTTATTGATAACCATAGAATGTTCCAGGTAAGTTTTACTTAAATCTTCAATTGGTAGTGCATTACTCATATTGCCGCACCTCCTTGATATGTTGATATAATTATAATATTTTGCAAGATGTTAGTCAAGGATATGAGCTGCTGAAAGAGAGTGCAGATGAGTCTGAGAGTTACTGTTCACACACCACTGTCCCGCGAGGTGTTTTGGCATGAATATGCCAAAATCCCGAGACATACAAGCAAAATTCCATTGCCGCAGGCAATCTGGAATGAATTTGGCTACGTTACTGTGAACGGAGTGAACAGTAACGTCTGAGAAATATAAGGCCTGTCACTGTTGTGTAAACGGTTGACAGATGGAATTTCCAATGATAATATAAAATTCATTCGACATAAAAAATATTCAGTTTGTATTTTTTATATATAGATGTGTGAAAAAACAGTATAAAAATACGACAACAGGAGGGAAAAAGATGGAGAACGAAAACAGTTTCCAAAAATTTTTATTGAGAATAATCATTGATAAAGATTTAGAAGAGGGTGTTTATGACACCGTGCATACGCGTTTCCCGCCGGAACCGAATGGATATCTTCATATCGGTCATGCGAAATCTATTCTTTTAAACTATGGTCTTGCACAGGAATATAACGGTAAGTTCAACATGCGTTTTGATGATACAAACCCGACCAAAGAAAAGAGTGAGTTTGTAGAATCCATCAAGGCAGATATCAAATGGCTTGGTGCAGACTGGGAAGACAGACTGTTTTTGCATCTGACTATTTCGGACAGATGTATGAAGCTGCTGTAAAGCTGATTCAGAAAGGCAAAGCTATGTATGTGACCTGACAGCAGATCAGATCCGTGAATATCGTGGAACTCTTACAGAGCCGGGTAAAGAAAGTCCATACAGAAACAGAAGCGTAGAAGAGAACCTGCAGCTTTTTGAAGAGATGAAAGAAGGCAAATATGCAGACGGAGAGAAAGTGCTTCGTGCCAAGATCGATATGGCATCTCCGAACATGAATATGCGCGACCCGGTTATCTATCGTGTTGCTCATATGACTCACCACAGAACAGGTGATACATGGTGCATCTATCCAATGTATGATTTCGCCCATCCCATCGAGGATGCGATTGAGGGAATCACACATTCCATCTGTACTCTGGAGTTTGAGGATCACAGACCACTGTATGACTGGGTTGTAAAAGAATTGGAATACCCACAGCCACCGAAGCAGATTGAGTTTGCAAAACTGTATCTGACAAATGTAGTTACAGGTAAACGTTATATCAAGAAATTGGTAGAGGAAGGCATTGTAGACGGATGGGATGATCCACGTCTGGTGTCCATCGCAGCTCTGCGCCGCCGTGGATTTACACCGGAATCCATCAAGATGTTCGTAGACTCTGTGGTGTATCCAAAGCAAACAGCTCTGTTGACTATGCAATGCTTGAATACTGCATCCGTGAGGATCTGAAACTGAACGTCCCCGTCTGATGGCTGTTCTTGATCCGATCAAGCTTGTGATCGATAATTATCCGGAAGGCGAAGTGGAATATCTGGAAGCTCCGAATAATATGGAGAACGAAAAACTGGGAACCCGTAAAATACCGTTTGGCAGAGAACTCTATATTGAGAGAGAAGACTTCATGGTAGATCCGCCTAAGAAATATAAGAGAATGTTCCCGGGCACAGAGGTTCGTCTTATGAACGCATATTTTGTAACCTGTACAGGATATGAAGCTGATGAAGATGGAACTGTACGTGTTGTACACTGTACTTATGATCCTGCAACAAAGGGTGGCAATGCGCCGGATGGCAGAAAAGTAAAAGGAACCATTCACTGGGTAGAAGCAAGTCAGGCAGGAAAAGCAGAAGTACGTCTCTATGAGAATATCGTAGACGAGGAGAAGGGTGTATACAACAAAGAAGATGGTTCTCTGAATGTAAATCCGAACTCTCTGACAAAAGTTACTGCATATGTAGAACCAGCACTTATGGAAGCAAAAGGCTATGACAGCTTCCAGTTCGTAAGAACAGGATTTTTTCTGTGCAGATATCCATGATTCTAAAGAGGGTGCACCGGTATTCAACCGTATCGTGTCTCTGAAGAGCTCATTTAAAACTTCCGAAAGCATAATGAGACTGAAATAGTAATATAATCAGAATAAAAAGGGAATGTTGCTTCTACGATTGTATAATCGTGAAGTAACATTCCTTTTTTGGTTACGTTACTGTGAACGGTAACGTTTATTCTTCAGATTCAGATGCAGCGTCCATAGTCTCTTCAAAAATTCTCGGGTTCATCGGCATCTTCTTCCTCTTCTGCATCTTTAATCTCAACTTCAGCAGCTTTATCGGAAGACTTCTCAGAATCGTCTGTATCAGCAGCTTCTTCAGCTTCTTCCGTTTTCCATATTCCATCATATACCCAGTCGTAATAAACACCGATTTCTTCACCGACAAACCATTTGTTATTCACATCTTCAGTTCTGCCGTTAGATAATTCGTCAATTCGGTTTCTATCCATAGACCATGTTAAAGTAGTGCTCCAGGTAAAATCTTTGGTTTGTACTGGTATTGCATTTACTTGCAAATCAATACCATATCCGGATGTTTTACCCACATTGGCATACGTAGAAA
>ENA-OQAX01000063-OQAX01000063.1-human-gut-metagenome-genome-assembly--contig:-NODE-63-length-20777-cov-3.802131_pt1 | contig 20777 bp, 25 predicted proteins | sample MGYA00242741_ERZ504539 | MGnify/ENA primary metagenome ERZ504539 (study PRJEB26092, sample SAMD00036277) | human gut metagenome | host: Homo sapiens | study: EMG produced TPA metagenomics assembly of... | reverse complement strand
CAGCCGGCCAAACCGCCGGTATGAACGAGCATGCCGCCAAGCCGCTGGATGTGAAACGCTTGTGTGAGATTTGCACCGGCGGCTGTAAGGCGCCCAGGAAGGCCGAAAAAAAAATTCGGCAGAACATACAAACAGCACCTTGCGCTTTTGGATGCAATGTGCTACAATGAGTCAGAAACTGAATATAAAACAGCAGGTGCCTTTCATTGTTGCCGGGCGGCTGAGCCTTCCGGCGCTCTGGAAAGGGTAAAAGGGAAGCGGGTGCAAATCCCGCACGATCTCGTCACTGTGATAAGGGAGCCTGCCGCTAGGGTGCATTTGCACCGGTCACTGAGCATTGCTTGGGAAGGCGGCGGCAGGCGTTGAGCTTTCAGCCAGGAAACCTGCCCGCTGTTGGTACGGGAGCATTGCTCCAGATCACGAGGAATTGGTTGTACCTGAAAAGCTCATGGAAAATCCGGGGGTCTTTTTGCGTTGCCGTTCTGCACACAGAAAGACCCTCGTTTTTTTGTGGCAGTTTTGTCTGCAAAGCTGCTGCGCCTGGGTTTTGTTCCCTGTACCTGTTTTTCAGAAAATGGATTTGCCATAGGAGAAAGGAAGCAAAACACATGAAACACAACAACCTGAAAAAAGCCCGCTGCCGTGCTGACCGCACTGGCTCTGGCCGCCGCCCTGCTGGCTGGCTGTGGTGCGCCATCTGACAGCATGGCTGCCAGCAGTGCCCCCGCCGAAAGCGAGGCTGTAAGCACCGAAACACCCGCTGAAAGCGCAGACGAGGGAGATGCAGACGAAGTGGCCGCAAAGAAATGTGCAGACCTGATCGATGCCATCTATGTGCAGGAGCGCACCGATGACACCGACGCCCAGTGCGAAGCTGCCAAGCAGGCATGGGACACCCTGACCGATACCCAGAAAGAGCTGGTGGAAGGCGAGAACGCTGACCCCGACTACTTTGGCCGCAATACCGGCGATGCCAACCTGGACGATTCCCGCAATGGGGATGAGATCGGCGAAAACGAACTGCTGGTCGTCAGCTTTGGCACCTCTTTCAACAGCAGCCGCGTGGCAGATATCAAGGGCATCGAGGATGCCCTGCAGGCCGCTTACCCGGATTGGTCCGTCCGTCGCGCTTTCACCGCACAGATCATCATCAACCATGTGCAGGCCCGCGATGGCGAGAAAATCGATAACATGAAGCAGGCTCTGGACCGCGCTGTTGCCAACGGCGTTAAGAACCTGGTTGTTCAGCTACCCACCTGATGCACGGCGCTGAGTACGACGAAATGTGCGAAGCTGTGAACGAGTACGCGGATAAGTTCGAAAGCGTTGCCATTGCTGAGCCCCTGCTGGGCGAAGTTGGCGCTGACGCTACCGAAATCAACGCTGATAAGGAAGCTGTTGCCACTGCCATCACCACCGAGGCTGTTGCCGCCGCTGGTTATGATGACGCCGCCGCTGCTGCCGCCGATGGCACTGCTTTTGTGTTTATGGGCCACGGCACTTCCCACACCGCAAAGATCAGCTACAGCCAGATGCAGATGACCATGCAGACCCTGGGTTATGACAATGTGTTCATTGGCACTGTTGAGGGCGAGCCGGAAGACACCGCCTGCGAGGCTGTGATCGAAAAGATCAAGGAAGCCGGTTACACCAAGGTTGTCCTGCGCCCCCTGATGGTGGTTGCCGGTGACCATGCCAACAACGATATGGCTGGCGATGACGCAGATTCCTGGCTGAGCCAGTTCAAGGCCGCCGGCTGCTTTGACAGCGTGGATACCCAGATTGCCGGTCTGGGCGAAATTGCTGATGTGCAGCAGATCTACATTGACCATACCAAGGCCGCTATTGATTCCCTGAATGGCTGATTTATGATGCATACTGCCCGGAAGGATCAACGTCTTTTCGGGCAGCTTTTGTTTTGTGCGGACCGGGGGAAACGCTGTGCGCCAAAATGGGGCTGCGCTGCGGCTGTGCCGCGCGTCCCCACGCTTTTCTTTGAATCTTTAGCCCCTCTCGCCAAACCATGCCCGCCAACCCAAGGCAACACCGCACAATTCCTGCCTGACGGCTTAAGCACCGCTCCGGCGGCTGCGGCACGGCATCTGCCGCACCTCGCTCGCCGTATCGGCACTTAGAATTATGCGGTATTGCCTTTATTCTATCATTTCAATTTTTTACAATGCGAGGTAACACCCAATGAAACAAAATCGTGTAATTTCCGGCGCTGTGGCCGCCCTGGTGCTGGCCGCTCTGCTGGCTGGCTGCGGCTCCACCGCAACCGGTGCTTCTTCCGCTGACTCCACCCCCGCTGCCACCGAGGCTGCCGGCAGTGAAGCCACCGCCCCCACCGTAGAACCCCAGACCGAAGCTGCTCTGCCGGACGGCGTGTATACCGCCGAATTTGAAACCGACAGCAGTATGGTGCACGCCAACGAAGCCTGCGATGGCAAGGGCACCCTGACTGTCGCCGATGGCAAAATGACCTTCCATGTCAGCCTGGCATCGAAAAAGATCGTCAACCTGTACCTGGGCACTGCCGAGGATGCCCCCAGCCACGAAAGCGACTGGCTGCAGCCCACCACCGATGCTGTGACCTATTCCGACGGCACCAGCGATGAAGTGTACGGCTATGATATTCCGCTGGACGCTGTGGATACCGACTTCCAGCTGGCCATTTTGGGTACCAAGGGCACCTGGTACGACCATACCGTCAGCGTGCGCAATGCCGAGCCTAAGACCGAAGATGCCGCTGCCGAAACCGCCGCTGTGCCTGCTGATGGCAGCTACACCTGCGCTGTCACACTGGAGGGCGGCTCCGGGCGCGCCACGGTGGAAAGCCCTGCCGCCCTGACGGTTGCCGATGGCACCATGACCGCCGTGATTGTGTGGAGCAGCCCCAACTATGACTATATGCTGATTGATGGAGAAAAGTACCTGCCCACCAACACCGAAGGCAACTCCACCTTTGAAATCCCCGTTGCTGCGCTGGATACCGCCCTTGCCGTTACCGCCGATACCGTTGCCATGAGCACCCCGCACGAGATCGATTATACCCTGACCTTTGACAGCGCCACGCTGACCCCCGCAGAATAATGCAGATGAAACGTTTTGGGCTTTGTGCCGCACTTTCTGCCGCAGCGCTTTTGCTGTTGGCCGGCTGCGCGGGCAGCGGCAGCACGGCTGCCCCCACCCTTACCGTGGAAAGCAGCTACCCGCTGCAATACGCCAAACAGTTTACCGTGGATGAATGCACCGGCGGGTACGAGCTGATCACCATTGCGGACAGCCAATATCTGGTGGTGCCGCAGGGCGCTGCCGTGCCGGAGGATCTGCCCCAGGGCACCACCGTGCTGCAACAGCCCATTGAGAATGTCTACCTGGTTTCCACCTCCGCTATGGACCCCATCATCAGCCTGGGCGCGCTGGACAGCATTGCACTTTCCGGCACCAAGGCGGATGGCTGGTACCTGCCCGAAGCCAAAGCCGCCATGCAGGCGGGGCAGATTGCCTATGCGGGCAAGTACAGCGCTCCGGACTATGAAACCATTCTGGCTTCCGGCTGCGGCCTTGCCATTGAAAACACCATGATCTACCATACGCCGGAGGTCAAAGAGCAGTTGGAAAAGTTCGGCATCCCCGTTTTGGTGGAGCGTTCCAGCTATGAAACCGACCCTCTGGCCCGCATGGAATGGGTCAAGCTGTACGGCATTCTGCTGGGCAAACAGCAGGAGGCGGAACAGCTGTTTGACACCCAGGTACAGCGCGTTGCCCCGCTGGAAAACCAGCAGCCCACCGGCAAAACGGTGGCGTTTTTCTCCATCACTTCCAACAACCTTGTCACGGTGCGCAAAGGCAGCGACTATGTGGCCCGCATGATCGAGATGGCGGGCGGCAGCTATGTGTTTGCTGATTTAACGGACAACGGCAACAATCTGGCCACCATCAATCTTTCGCTGGAAGATTTTTACGCCGGTGCCAAGGACGCCGATGTGCTGCTCTACAACAGCACCATTGAGGGCAGCATTGCCAGCACCGAACAGCTGGTGGAAAAATGCCCGCTGCTGGCGCAGTTCAAGGCCGTGCAGAACGGCAATGTGTGGTGTACCGCGCAGAGCCTGTTCCAGCAAAGCATGGAGCTTCCGGATTTGATTCTGGATATGAACCGCGTGTTTACCGAGGGCACCCCCGCGGACAGTAAACTGACATTTTTAACGCATGTAGAATAATTTTATTGCAGAAAGGCAGCGCCATGCACACCAAGCGCCTGACAATTACATATGTAGCCCTTGCGGCGGCGCTGCTGGGGCTGTTTGCGCTCAACCTGTTCTGGGGCAGTGTGGCAATTTCGCCGCGCGGCGTGGTGCAGGCGCTGCTGGGCCGCGGGCAGGATGAACTGGCCGCCAATATCCTATTGCAGCTGCGCCTGCCGCGCGCGTTATGGTGGTGCTGCTGGGGGCGGCGCTCTCGGTAGCGGGCTACCTGCTGCAAACCTTTTTTTTGCCAACCCCATTGCGGGGCCGTTTGTCATGGGCATTTCCAGTGGGGCCAAGCTGGTGGTTGCGCTGACGATGGTGGTATTTTTGAACCACGGCCTGCTGACCAACTCGCTCACCCTGATTCTGGCCGCCTTTGCTGGATCCATGGCTGCCATGGCCTTTGTGCTCAGCGTGGCGCGCCGGGTACACCGCATGAGCATTCTGGTCATCTGCGGCGTGATGATCGGCTATATCTGCTCCGCCGTCACCGATATTGTAGTGGCCTTTGCACAGGATTCCAACATCGTCAACCTGCACAACTGGTCCATGGGCAGCTTTTCCGGCATGACCTGGGGCAATGTGGCCGCCGCTGCGCTGGTGGTGCTGCCCTGTTTGGCCGCGGCCTTTTTGCTGGCCAAGCCGATGGCCGCCTACCAGATGGGGGAGCAGTATGCCCAAAGCGTGGGTGTGGCTGTGCGGCCGTTCTGCGTGGCGCTGGTGCTGCTTTCCAGTTTGCTGGCCGCCTGCGTCACGGCGTTTGCGGGGCCCATTTCCTTTGTGGGTATTGCGGTGCCGCACTTGGTCAAGCAGGCGTTGGGAAGCGCCAAGCCGCTGCATGTGCTGCCGGGCTGTGCGCTGGGTGGGGCGGCGTTCTGCCTGCTGTGCGATCTGATCGCCCGCAGCCTGTTTGCCCCCACCGAGCTTTCCATCAGCTCCGTCACAGCGGTATTTGGTGCGCCGGTAGTCATCTGGCTGTTGGTGCGCCGCCAAAGCGGGGAGGGCCGGGCATGAGCGAAGCATTTTACTGCCAAACGCAGGATCTTGCCATCGGGTACGGCAAAACGCCGCTATTACAAAACATTGGCATTGGCGTGCAGCGCGGGCAGATCTTAGCGTTGATTGGCCCCAACGGCGCGGGCAAATCCACCCTGCTCAAAACGCTGGCCGGGCAGCTGGCGGCGCAAAGCGGCGCTGTGCTGCTGCAGGGCCAAAACCTGACAACCTACACCCCCAATGCCCGCGCGCGCAAATGGCCCTGATGCTGCCCCACACCCGCCACACCGAGCTGACCACCTGTTTTGATGTGGCCGCTGCCGGGCGCTACCCCTACACCGGACGGCTGGGCATCCTGTCCGAGCAGGACAGGATGCAGGTGCGGGATGCTCTGCATCTGGTGCAGGCGGATGAGCTGGCCGACCGGGACTTTACCAAAATCAGTGATGGCCAGCGCCAGCGCGTTCTGCTGGCCCGCGCCGTCTGCCAGCAGCCGGAAATTATCCTGCTGGACGAACCAACGTCATTTTTAGACATCAAAGGCAAAATTGAGCTGCTGACCATCCTGCGCCAGCTGGCACAGGAAAAACAGGTGGCCGTCATTGTCAGCCTGCACGAGCTGGAGCTGGCGCAAAAAATTGCGGATACCGTGGTGTGCGTATCGCCGCAGGGCGTTTCCGGCGTGATGACACCGAAAGACGCGTTTGCCGCAGAGAACATCCGCACGCTGTACCGCCTGACCAAAGAGCAGTATGAAGCACTGTACGGCCCCCAGCCGGAGCGTGAACCCGAACGGAGACCCGCCAAACAGGAGCCGCCCAGGTTTGAACATTACATCCGCAGCGGGCAAAAGCTGCTGCGCTGCGGCTACACCACCGGCACCTGCGCCGCCCTTGGCGCTGCCGGGGCCGCCCGCCTGCTGCTGACCGGTAAAGCGCCGGAATCCGTCGGCCTGCGCACTCCAAAAGGCATTGTGGTGGAAGTTGCGCCCATCTACTGCCGCAAAACAGCCGCCGGCGCAGTGCGCCATCCGCAAGGACGGCGGGGACGATGTGGACGTTACCACCGGCCTGCCAGTCATAGCCGACATCACCCTGCTGCCGGATGCCCCCGGCCAGGTCACGATTGACGGCGGCCCCGGTGTGGGCCGTGTGACGAAGCCCGGCCTGGACCAGCCGGTGGGGCAGGCGGCCATCAACCATGTGCCGCGCCGGATGATCACCGATGCCCTGCACGCGGAGGCCGAAGCAGCCGGGTATGACGGCGGCTTTGACGTAATGATCTCGATCGAGGGGGGCGAGGAAGCCGCCAAACGCACCTTTAACCCCCACATCGGGGTGGAAGGCGGGCTTTCCGTCCTGGGCACCAGCGGCATTGTGGAGCCCATGAGCCAGCAGGCCATCCTGGATACCGTGCAGCTGGAGATCCACCAGGCCGCCCTGCGGGAGCAAAGCCTCAAGCGGCTGATCCTGGCCCCTGGCAACTATGGGCTGGACTACCTGGCCCAAAACCTGCCGGAATACAGCAGCATCCCGGTGGTCAAGTGCTCCAACTTTATGGGGGATGCGCTGGATATGGCCGCTGCGGAGCAGTTTGCAGAGGTATTGCTGGTGGGGCACATCGGCAAGCTGGTCAAGCTGGCGGGCGGCATTATGAACACCCATTCCCGCATGGCGGATTGCCGCACCGAGCTGTTCTGTGCCCATGCGGCGCTCTGCGGGGCCAGCCAGGCCACCTGCCGCGCCCTGATGGACGCCGCCACAACGGACGCCTGCCTGGACATTCTGGATGCCGAAAACCTGCGGGAGCCGGTGCTCGAAAGCCTATTGCAGGCCATCCAGCTGCATCTGGACCGCCGCGTGGCGGGGGCGTTCCGGGTGGGGGCTGTACTGTTTTCCAACCAGGCCGGGCCGCTGGGCCAGACTGAGACCGCCGCCCAGCTGCTGCAAAGCTGGCAGAAAAAGGAGCATGAGGTATGGTACATTTTGTGGGCGCAGGCCCCGGCGCACCGGATCTGATCACCCGGCGCGGTGCGGCGCTGCTGCAAACGGCGGACTGCATTATTTATGCGGGCAGCCTGGTCAACCCGGCGTTGCTGGGGCTGGCCAAAGCCGGCTGCGCCATTTATAACAGTGCTGAAATGACATTGGAACAGGTGCTTGCCGTGATGCGCCAAATGGAAGCCGAACACAAAACCACTGTGCGGCTGCACACCGGGGACCCTGTTTGTACGGGGCCATCCGGGAGCAGATGGACGCGCTGGACGCCGACGGCATTGCTTACGATGATACGCCCGGTGTTTCCAGCTTTTGCGGTGCCGCCGCTGCGCTGAACGCCGAGTACACCCTGCCCGCCGTCAGCCAGACGGTCATCATTACCCGCATGGAAGGCCGCACCCCCGTGCCGGAAAAGGAAAAGCTCGCCAGCCTGGCCAGCCACGGCGCTACCATGGTGATTTTTCTCTCCATCGGCTTAATTGATAAAGTGCAGGAAGCACTGCTGCAGGGGGCATACACCGCAAGCACCCCCGCCGCCGTGGTGTACAAGGCCACCTGGCCGGAGCAGAAAACCGTGCGCTGCACCGTTGGCACCCTGGCCCAAAGCACCAAGCAGGCGGGCATCACCAAAACGGCCTTGATCGTGGTGGGGGATTTCCTTGGCCGCTGCTATGCCCGCAGCAAACTGTACGACCCCGCCTTTACCACCGAATACCGCGAGGGGACCAAACCGTGAACTGTGCGTATCTTGCCTTTACGGCCAAGGGGCTGGCGCTGGCGCAGCAGCTGGCCCAAACCTGCCCCGGCTCCGTCAGCCGCTGCGGGCTGGGCGGGGTGACGCTGGCCGGGTGGACGGCCCAGCAGTTTGCCGCGGCGGATGCCTGGTGTTTGTGGGGGCGGCGGGCATTGCGGTGCGGGCCATTGCGCCCCACTGCCAAAGCAAGGCCACCGACCCCGCCGTTGTGGTGCTGGATGAATGCGGCCGCTTTGCGGTGCCGCTGCTCTCCGGCCATCTGGCGGCGCAAATGACCTGGCCTGCCGGCTGGCTGCCGCCTGTGGTGCGGTGCCGGTGATCACCACGCGACCGATGCCAACGGCCTGTTTGCCGTGGATGAGTGGGCCAAAAACAAAACTGCGCTGTGTGGGAACCCCGCGCATTAAATTCGTCAGCGGGGCACTGCTGGCCGGCAAAACGGTGCGGTATGCTTCCCCCTGGGCCATTGTGGGCACCCCGCCCGCCGGTGTGGCGGAAGCCGAAGAACCGTCTGACGCTGATTTTGCCCTGACAATGACCCCGCAGGGGAACGCTTTGCATCTGATCCCCCGCATTGGCGTGCTGGGCGTTGGCTGCAAGCGCGGTACCACCGCCGCCCAGCTGGAAGCCGCGTTTGCAGCGTTCTGCGCCGATACAAATTTGGCCCCGGTCGGAATTACCGCCGCCGCCAGCATTGATCTAAAACAGAACGAACCCGGTCTGCTGGAGTTCTGCCGCAGCCACGGCTGGCCGGTCAGCTTTTATTCCGCCGCCCAGCTGCGCGCTGTGCCCGGAACTTTCAGCGCCTCCCGCTTTGTGCAGGGAGTGACGGGTGTGGATAACGTCTGCGAGCGCGCCGCCGTGCTGGCTTCCGGCGGCACGCTGCTGCTGCCCAAATATGCGCATACCGGCGTGACCTTTGCCGCTGCCGTGCGCCCCTTTGCCCCGGATTGGAGATGGAAAACCGATGAAGCGTAACCTTGTATCCGTTGTGGGCCTTGGCCCTGGCGATGCCCAGTTTTTGACCGCGCAGGCCCGCCATGCGTTGCAAGAGGCTGATGTGCTGTGCGGTTACACCGTTTACATCGACCTTGTGCGCCCCCTGTACCCGGAAAAAGAAACCTATGCCACCGGTATGACCAGAGAAATTGACCGCTGCCGCTGGGCGCTGCAAACGGCCCAGACCGGCAAAACGGTGGCGCTTGTCTGCTCCGGCGACGCCGGGGTGTACGGCATGGCCAGCCCGCTGCTGGAGCTGGCGGCGGAATACCCCGATGTGGAAGTGGAGGTCGTTCCCGGCCTGACCGCCGCATTAAGCGGTGCCGCCGTGCTGGGCGCACCGCTGGCCCATGATTTCTGCGTGATCTCCCTTTCGGACCGGCTGACTCCGTGGGAGATGATCGAAAAGCGGCTGGCCTGCGCCGCCATGGGGGATTTCTGCGTGGCGCTGTACAATCCCTCCTCCAAAGGGCGGCCGGATTACCTGCAAAAGGCGGTTCGCATCCTGTTGCAAAACGGCAAGGGGGCAGGTACCCTTTGCGGCGTGGTGCGCAGCATTGGCCGCACCGGCCAGCAGAGCAGCCAGATGACACTGGCCGAGCTGGAACACACCACCGTGGATATGTTCACCACGGTGTTCATCGGCAACAGCGCCACCCACCAGGTCAGCGGGTGGATGGTAACGCCGCGGGGGTACCACGGGGTATGAGGATCGTTGTGTTCAGCGGCACTACCGAAGGGCGGGATTTCTCCCGCGCCGCTGCCGCGTTGGGCATTGCCGTTACCGTCAGCGTAGCAACCGACCTGGGGGCAGAGGAACAGGGCCAGGCCCCCGGCATTACCGTACATTCCGGCCGCCTGCTGCCCGGCGCCATGGCGGAGCTTTTGCAGGGCGCAGCCCTTTGTGTGGATGCCACCCACCCTTACGCGGTGGAAGCCACCAAAACATCCGCGCCGCCGCCAACGCAGCGGGGTAGAGTACCACCGCCTGCTGCGTGCCGCCAGCACCTTGCCCGCGGGCAGTGTGGTGCTGGGCAGTGCCGCCCAGGCCGCGCAGTATTTAGCCGCAACGCAGGGCAATGTTCTGCTCACCACCGGCGCCAAGGAGCTTGCGGCCTTTGCCGGGCTGGATGCCGCCCGCCTGTACCCGCGGGTGCTGCCCACCGTGGCGGGCATTACGGCGTGCGAGGGCGCGGGCATTCCGCACCGTAACATCATTGCCATGCAGGGGCCCTTTACGCTGGAACTGAACCTTGCACTGATGCAGCAGTTCCACATCCGTTACCTTGTCACCAAGGACGGCGGCAGCGCGGGCGGCTTTGCCGAGAAAGCCCAGGCTGCCGCCCAAAGCGGGGCTGCGCTGGTTGTACTGCGCGCCCGGAGGAATGCGGCGAGACCGCCGAAGAAATTTTGCAACGATGCAGGGAGCTGTTATGAAGATTACATTGGTTGGCATGGGCAGCGGGCTGCCCGGCAGTTTGACTGCCCAGGGCTTGCAGGCCCTGCAAACGGCAGGGCTGATTCTGGGGGCAAAGCGGCTGCTGCAAAACCTGCCGGATGGCTGCACCCCCAACCGCAAGCCAATTTACCAGCCGGATGAAGTGCTGGCCTGCCTGCAAGCGGAGCCCTGCCAGACCGCCGCGCTGGTTTACAGCGGGGATACCGGCTTTTATTCCGGTGCCGCGGCGCTGGTGCCCAAGCTGCGGGCACAGGGGGCGGAAGTAACGGTGCTGCCGGGGATTTCCAGCGTACAGCTGTTGGCCGCGGCGCTGGGCAGGCCGTGGCAGAACTGGCACCTTGTCAGCGCCCACGGATGTGCCTGCGCCCCTGCGGCAGAGTGCCGGAGCGACCGCCCGACCTTTTTTGTTGTGACGGGCGGGCGCAATACCAGCCCCGCCGCGCTGTGTGAGATTCTAGCCGCCGCAGGCTTTGGCGCGGTGCAGGCCACGGTTGGTGAGAACCTTGGTACCCCGCAGCAAAAGGTCATCACCGATACGGTGCAAACACTGGCGGGCGGCAGCTTTGCGCCGCTCAGCGTGCTGCTGGTGGAGCCCTGCCCCAAACCGCAGCCCCCGCGTGCCCGGCCTGCCGGATGAAGCCTTCATCCGCGGCAAAACGCCGATGACCAAGCAGGAGGTGCGCGCCGCCGCGCTGGCCAAGCTGGCCGTTGCCCCCACTGATACCCTGTGGGATGTCGGTGCCGGAACGGGCAGCGTGAGCGTGGAAATGGCGCTGGCCGCCCCCATGGGTCAGGTGTACGCGGTGGAATGTGATGCCGATGCCTGCGCGCTGGTTCGCCAGAACCAGGCCAAATTTGCCGCCAGTAACTTAACGCTGATCGCGGGCAAAGCCCCTGAAGCGCTGCAAAATCTGCCCGCGCCGGATGCTGTTTCATCGGCGGCAGCAAGGGCAATATGCAGGCCATTGTAGATGCCGCCCTGGCCGCCAACCCGCAGACCCGGCTCTGTATCGCCGCCATTGCGCTGGAAACCTTGCAGCAGAGTATTGCCGCCCTGGCCGCCCACGGGCTGGCCGCACAGGTGACCCAGATTGCCGTAAGCCGCAGCAAGGCGGCAGGCAGCCTGCACCTGATGATGGCCAACAACCCGGTATTTTTGATCGTGAGGGAATGAGAATGCTGCAGCTGCTTTTGGCCGCGCCCAGTTCCGGCAGCGGAAAAACCACCGCCGCCTGCGCCCTGCTTTCCGCCCTGAAAGCCCGCGGGCTGGAGCCCTGCGCGTTCAAGTGCGGGCCGGATTACATTGACCCCATGTTTCACCGCGCCGTGCTGGGGGTGCCCTGCCACAATCTGGACCTGTTTTTCTCCACCCCGCAGACCGTGCGATGGTTGTACACCAGCGGCGCGGCGGGCCATGGCAGCGCGGTGTGTGAGGGTGCCATGGGCTATTATGACGGCCTTGGCGGCGTGAGCGCTGCCGCCAGCGCCTGGCACACCGCCGATGTGCTGGACTTGCCGGTGCTGCTGGTGGTGCGCCCCAAGGGGGCCAGTTTAACGCTGGCCGCACAGCTGCAAGGCTTAAAAGCGTTCCGCACGCCGCACCACATTGCGGGCGTCTGCTGAACGACTGCACCGAGATGCTGTACAAGCTGCTGGCCCCCATGCTGGAACGGGAAACCGGCCTGTCGGTGGTGGGCTTTCTGCCCCCCATGCCGGATGCCGCCATCGAAGCCGCCACCTGGGGCTGAAACCGCGGGCGAAATTGCTGATTTGCAGCAAAAATTCGGATTTTGACCGCCGCCGCACAAAAAAATATCGACTGGCCGCGGCTGCTGGCCCTGTTTGACCGCCCGGCCCCAATGGCCCCTGCGGTTCAGGCCGCAGCCCCCACCGTGCGCATTGCCGTGGCACAGGATGAAGCGTTCTGCTTTACCTATGCCGAAACGCTGGAAAGCCTGCAGGCCGCAGGCGCAGAGCTTTGCTATTTCAGCCCGCTGCGGGATGCCGCGCTGCCGCAACATATCGGCGGGCTGTACCTGCCGGGCGGCTACCCGGAGCTGTACGCCGCCCAGCTGGCGGCCAACACCGCCATGCGCTGCGCCATAAACACCGCCGTGCAGCGCGGCCTGCCCACCGTGGCGGAATGCGGCGGCTTTTTGTACCTGGGCCAAACGCTGGAAGATGACGCCGGAACCGCCCACCCCATGGCGGGTGTGCTGCCGGGGCAGGGGTTCCGCGTGGGGCGGCTGGTGCGCTTTGGATATGCCGCGCTCACCCCGCAGGCGGACAGCATGCTCTTCCGCGCAGGGGAGCCGGTGCCCGTGCATGAGTTCCACCATTGGGATTCCACCTGCAACGGCACCGCTTTTGCCGCCCAAAAAGCCAATGGCCGCCATTGGGACTGCGGCTTTGCCAATGGGCATCTGTATGCGGGGTTCCCGCATCTATACTGGGCGGGCACCCCGCTGCCGCAGCGCTTTGTAACGGCTGCGGCGCAGTATGCCCAAACAAAACAGGGAGAACGGTATGACGGAACCTGAACTGAACACACGGCTGCAAACCATCACCCCGCCTGATGAAGCTGCCCGCGCCGCGGCGCACGCCCACTGGGCCGCGCTGGCCAAACCGCTGGGCGGGCTGGGCAGCCTGGAAACCATGCTGGAGGACGCCGCCGCCCTGACCGGCACCCCGGAGCTGGATTTTGCCCGCCGCGCCGTGCTGGTGCTGTGCGCCGATAACGGCGTGGTGGCCCAGGCGTGAGCCAAACCGACGCCAGCGTGACCCGCGCGGTGCTGCAAACCTTGCCGCGCGGCGCACCAGCGTGTGCAGATGGCAGCTGCCGCCCATTGCAGCGTTGTGCCGGTGGATATGGGCATTGCCGGTGCCCCGGTGCCCGGCGTGCAGGACTGCCGCATTGCCTCCGGCACCAAGGATTTTACCTGCGGCCCGGCCATGACCCGCGCCCAGGCCGTGCAGGCCATCGGCTGCGGCATTGCGCTGGTGCGCGGACAAAAGCAGCAGGGAGTTCAACTGTTAGCAACGGGGGGAGATGGGCATTGGCAACACCACAACCTCCAGCGCCGTGGCAAGCGTGCTGCTGGGTGCCCCCGTGCAGAGCATGACCGGACGCGGGGCCGGGCTTTCGGATGCAGGGCTTGCCCGCAAGATTGATGCGATCCGGCGCGGCATTGCCCGCAACCAGCCCAATCCCGCTGACCCGCTGGATGTGCTGGCCAAGCTGGGCGGGTTTGATATTGCCGGGCTGTGCGGCGTGTTTTTGGGCGGCGCGCTGGAGGGTGTGCCCATTTTGATGGATGGTTTTATCAGCAGCGTGGCGGCTCTGTGCGCGGTGCGGCTCTGCCCCGCGGCGGCCAAGGCGGTGTTTGCCAGCCATGTTTCGGCGGAGCCTGCCGCCCATATGGTGCTGGATGCTTTGGGCAAAGCGCCGCTCATCACCGCCAACCTGCATCTGGGCGAGGGCACCGGCGCGGTGGCTTCCATCCCGCTGTGGGATATGGCTCTGGCCGTCTACCGCGGCTGCTATTCCTTTGCGGAGGGCGGCATTGCGCCGTACACCCCACAATGCTGACGCTGGTTATCGGCGGCGCAGCCAGCGGCAAAAGCGCCTATGCGGAGCACCTTGCCGTGCAGAGCGGCGGCCCGCGCTATTACCTTGCCACCATGCAGGTGTGGGACGCCGAGTGCGCCGCGCGGGTGGCCAAACACCGCGCCATGCGGGCACAAAAACAGTTTGCTACCGTGGAATGTCCCCAAAACCTGCATCTTGTCCGCCTGCCGCAGCAGGGCACCGCCCTGCTGGAAGATTTGGGCAACCTGGCCGCCAATGAGCTGTACCGCCCCGACGGCAGCTGCCTGCCGCCCAAGCAGGCGGCGGAAAAAATGCTGGCGGGGATCGAGGCAATCGCCGCACAATGCAACCATCTTATCATCGTCAGCAACGAGGTATTCAGCGGCGGGGCGGACTATGCCGGGGAGACAGACCTCTATCTGCAGGCCCTTGCCATGGTCAACAATGCCGTTGCCGCCAAAGCCGACGCCGTCTGCCGCGTGGTGTGCGGCCTGCCGGTGTACTACAAAGGAGGGGAACGCCCATGACAGTTTTGCAGACGATCGCCGTGGCATTTGCCATGTTCTCGCTGTGCCGGTGCCGCAGTTTGACTGGAACGAGAAAAACATGCGGTATTCGCTCTGTGCCTTCCCGCTGGTGGGGGTGCTGTGCGGCGCACTGTGTGCGTGTGTGCCAGCCTGCCGCTGCCCGCCATGGTGCGCGCGGCGGGCTTTTGCCTGATTCCCATCTGGGTCACGGGCGGCATCCATCTGGATGGTTACGCCGACACCTGCGATGCCCTTTGCAGCTATGGCGATACCCAGAAAAAGCTCGATATTCTCAAGGACCCGCACTGCGGCGCGTTCGCCGTGATCCGGCTGTGCAGCTACTTTGTGGCCTACTTTGCGCTGTGCTGCTGCGTGCAGTTTACCCCGCAGGTGGGGGCTGTCTGGCTGCTGGCGCTGGTGCTGGAGCGTGCCTGCTCCGGTTACGCAGTGGCGGCCTTTCCCCTGGCCAAAAATACCGGCCTTGCGCACACGTTTGCCACGGCGGCGGACCGCACCACGGTGCGCCGGGTGCTGGGATGCCTTAGCATTGTGCTGGCAGTGGCACTTTTCGCCCTGGGCGGCGGCGTGCTGGTGCTGGCGGCGGGGGTTGTCCTGTGGCGCTACCACCGTGTGGCGGTCAAGCAGTTTGGCGGTATTACCGGGGACCTGGCCGGGTGGTTTTGCAAAAGCGGAACTGTATATGCTGGCGGCCCTTGTGTTTTGCCAGTGGAAGGGGTTTTTGTAACATGCTGTTTATTACCGGCCCGCTGTACAGCGGCAAGCGTACCTTTGCCAAACCCTTTGGCGGGCGGCAGATTTACGAGGTGCAGACCCTTGCCGCCAATGCCGAAAGCCTGCCCGCCCTTGCGGACGAGCTTGCCCAATATGACGTAGTAACCGCCACCGAGGTTGGCAGCGGCGTGGTGCCCATTGACCCCCGCCCAGCGCGCCGCGCGGGAAGCCGCCGGCCGCCTTGCCTGCCTGCTGGCTGAGCGGGCCGACTGTGTGGTGCAGATGTTCTGCGGCCTGCCCACCGTGCTGAAAGGGGAGCTGCCGCCATGCTGATCTACCTGCTGCGCCACGGCTTAACGCAGGATAATCAGGAAAAGCGCTACCAGGGCAGGCGGGATGTACCGCTGTGCCCCCAGGGCCTTGCCCAGCTGCGCCGGGCAGATTTTGCCCCCAAACGGTCATGATTACTTCCTTGCAGCGCACCCGGCAGACGGCGGAAGTGCTTTTCCCCGATGCGGAGCTGGTTGTGGCGGATGGGCTGAAAGAGATGGACTTTGGCGTGTTTGAGGGCCGCAATTACCGGGAGATGGAGCACAACCCCCAGTACCGCGCCTGGGTGGAAACCGGCTGCGAAGGCCGCTGCCCGGGCGGGGAAAGCAAGGCGGAATTCTGCCAGCGTGTCTGCACAGCATTTGCCGCGCTGGTGGATGCCGCTTTGGCGGCGGGGGAGCCGCAGCTGGTGATCGTTGCCCACGGCGGCACCCAGATGGCGGCGCTGGAACGGTTCGCCGTGCCCCATAAAAACTATTATTCCTGGTGTGCTCCCGCGGCGGGCGGCTTTGTGCTGGATGCCGCCGATTGGGTACACCAGAAAAACCTGCGCGTGGTCAAAACCGTGCAGTATACAAAGGAGTTACCATGCTGATTTGCTGGGCTGTTTTGGGTGGCTTTGTGCTGGATGCCATTTTTGGCGACCCGGCTTGGCTGCCGCATCCCGTTGTGCTGATGGGCAAAGCCATCACTGCACTGGAAAAACGCCTGCGCGCACAATTTCCCCAAACGCCGCAGGGGGAGCTTTGCGGCGGGGCGGTGCTGGCTGCCGTTTTGCCGGTGGGCACGTTCCTCATCACAGCGCTGGTGTGCAGGCTGGCGGCGGCGCTGCACCCGCTGGCGGGGCTTGCCGTGCAGATGTTCTGGTGCGCCCAGGCATTGGCCGCTAAGGGTCTTGCGCAGGAAAGCTGCACTGTGTACAAAGAGCTGCAAAAGCAGGACCTGCCCGCCGCCCGCAAGGCCGTGGCCCGCATTGTGGGGCGCGATACCCAAAACCTGACGGCGGAGGGCGTGACCAAAGCCGCTGTGGAAACCGTGGCCGAAAACGCCAGCGATGGCGTGATTGCCCCGCTATTGTACATGCTGCTGGGCGGCGCGCCGCTGGCGCTGACCTATAAGGCTATCAACACGATGGACAGCATGCTGGGCTACAAAAACCAGAAATACCTGTATTTTGGCCGTGCCGCCGCCAGGTTGGACGACGTGGCCAACTATCTGCCCAGCCGCCTGGCCGGGTTGCTGTGGGTGGCCGCTGCCGCCCTGACCGGCAGCAGTGCCCGCGGCGCGTGGAAGATCTGGCGGCGGGACCGCCGCAACCATGCCAGCCCCAACAGCGCCCAGACCGAAAGTGCCTGCGCCGGTGCCCTGGGCGTGCAGCTGGCAGGCCCCGCCTACTATTTTGGCGAGTATTATGATAAACCCACCATCGGGGATGCGCTGCGCCCCGTGGAACCAAAGGACATTTTGCGGGCCGACCGCATGATGTATGCCGAAAGCCTGTTGGCTTTGGGGTTGGGCATTGCCCTGCGCCTGCTGGTGCTGGCGATGTAACAACGAAAAGGGGAGAACGGAATGGAACTGATACATGGCGGTGATTGGGCGGGCTACCGCGCCCGCTTTGGGCATGATGCGCTGGATTTTTCGGCCAATGTCAGCCCGCTTGGCCTGCCCCAGGGCGTGGCGGATGCCATCGTTGCGGCACTGCCCACTGCGGACCGCTATCCGGACCCCCTTTGCCGGGAGCTGCGCACGGCACTCAGCCGGGCGGAACAGCTGCCGGAACCGTGGATTTTGTGCGGCAACGGGGCGGCAGATCTGATCTACCGGCTGGTGTGGGCGCTCAAGCCCCGCCGCGCCCTGCTGCCCGCCCCCACCTTTGCCGAGTATGCCGCTGCACTGGAAAGCGTTGGCTGCGAAGTAAAGCGGGAAACCCTGCATGAGGCCGATGATTTTGCCGTAACGGAAGCCTTTGTGCAGGCAGTGAACCAGAGCATTGACCTGGTGTTTTTGTGCCAGCCCAACAACCCCACCGGGCAAATTACCCCGCCGGAGCTGGTGCAGCGCCTGGTGCGCGCTGTGCGGACTGCGGGGCCGTGCTGGTGGTGGATGAGTGCTTTCTGGACTTTTTGCAGCAGCGGGATGCCCTGACGGCCAAACCGCTTTTGCAAACCGCGCCCAACCTTGTTATTTTGAAAGCGTTCACCAAATTGTACGCCATGGCCGGGGTGCGGCTGGGGTATGCCTTGTGTTCCAACACCGCACTGCTGGCCAAAATGCAGGCCGCAGGTCAGCCGTGGGGGGTATCCAGCCTGGCGCAGGCTGCGGGCGCTGCCGCTTTGCGGGAAACCGCCTATGCCGATGCCGTCCGCGCCCTGATTGCCGACCAGCGCCCCAAACTGGCGGCCGGGCTGCGGGCACTGGGGCTGCAGGTGATCGAGGGCAGCGCCAACTACCTGTTGTTCCGTGCGCCGGAAACGCTGGGCGCGGCGCTGCAGCAGCGGGGCGTCTGCCTGCGCAGCTGCGGCAATTACCCGGGGCTGAGCGCCGGCTGGTACCGCACCGCCGTGCGCACCGCGCCGGAAAATGAACAGCTGCTGCAGACCATGCGGGAGGTACTAAAATGAGCAAAGCAAAATGTATTATGGTGCAGGGCACCATGAGCGGCGCGGGCAAAAGCCTGCTGTGCGCGGCGCTCTGCCGCATTTTTTGCCCAGGATGGCTGGCGGGTGGCCCCGTTCAAAAGCCAGAACATGGCACTGAACAGCTTTGTGACCCGTGACGGGCTGGAAATGGGCCGCGCCCAGGTGGTGCAGGCCCAGGCAGCCGGGGTGGAACCGGATGTGCGGATGAACCCCATCCTGCTCAAGCCCAGCAGCGATATTGGTAGCCAGGTGATCGTCAACGGGGAAGTGCGCGGCCAGATGGCGGCGGCGGAGTATTTCCGCCGTAAAAACAGCTCATCCCCGATATTCTGGCGGCTTACAACAGCCTGGCGGAAGACTTTGATATTATCGTCATCGAGGGCGCAGGCAGCCCGGCAGAGATCAACCTGAAAGCCGATGACATCGTGAACATGGGGCTGGCCAAGCTGGTGGATGCCCCTGTGCTGCTGGTGGGTGATATTGACCGCGGCGGCGTGTTTGCCCAGCTGTTTGGCACGGTGGAACTGCTGGAGCCGGACGAACGGGCGCGCATCAAAGGGCTTATCATCAACAAGTTCCGCGGCGATGTTGGGATTCTGCGCCCCGGCCTTGCCATGCTGGAAGAGAAAACCCACCTGCCGGTGTTTGGCGTTGTGCCGTACTTAAAGGCGGATATTGAGGACGAGGATTCGCTTTCCGACCGGCTGCAGGTCAAAAATGCCGTCAAGCCGCTGGATGCTGCCATTGTGCGGCTGCCGCATATTTCCAACTTTACGGACTTTATGCCGCTGGAGCAGCACCCGCTGCTTGGCGTGCGCTATGTGCAGACCACCCGCGAGCTTGGCACGCCGGACTGCGTGATTCTGCCCGGTACAAAAAATACCGTGGACGACCTGCTGTGGCTGCGCCAGTGCGGGCTGGAAGCAGCCATCAGCAAGCTGGCCCAGCGCGGCACACCGGTACTGGGGGTGTGCGGCGGCTACCAGATGCTGGGCCAGACCCTGGCCGACCCGGAAGGCACCGAGAGCGGCCGCCCGCAGACCCTGCGCGGCCTTGGCCTGCTGCCCACCCAAACCACCTTTGCCGCCGAAAAGCGCCGCACCCAAAGCCAGGCGACCGTGACGGCGGAGCCCTTTGCCGGGGCGCACCTGACCGGGTACGAGATCCACACCGGGCGCACCACCGTGCAGGGCGCGCCGTTCTGCACCCTGGCGGACGGCACCCCCGAAGGCTGCGTGCAGGGCCAGGTGTTTGGCACCTACCTGCACGGCCTGTTTGACAGCGGCGAGCTGACCGAGCAGTTTGCCGCCTATCTTTGCCGCCGCAAGGGGATTGACCCCGCCGCGGCAGCACCGATCTCCATGCAGGAATACCGTACCCAGCAGCTGGATCTGTTGGCCGATGGGGTACGCCATAACCTGGATCTGGCCGCCGTGTATGCGGCTATGGGCCTTGCACAGCCCGCCGAAAGGGGAAATGACCAATGATGCCGCAGCACCACCTGCCCGCCGATATTGAACGCACCAGCATGAAAATTATTGCCGGGGAACTGGCCCAGCGCGGGCTGGACATCCCGCCGGAAAACGCCCCTGTAGTCAAGCGGGTCATCCACACCACCGCGGATTTTGACTATGCGCAGACCCTGCACTTTACCCCCGGCGCGGTAGCCGCCGGTATTGCTGCTATGCACGCCGGGGCAACGATCATCACCGATACCAACATGGCCCTGGCAGGCATCACCAAGCCGGGCCTGGCCAAGCTGGGCGGGCAGGCACTCTGCTTTATGGCGGATCCCGCTGTGGCTGCAGCGGCCAAACAGGCGGGCACCACCCGCGCCGTGGCCGCCATGCACAAGGCTGCGGCCGAATACCCCGGCGCCGTGCTGGCCGTGGGCAACGCCCCCACCGCCCTGCTGACGATTGCCGAGAAAATTGAAAACGGCCTGCGCCCGGCGCTGGTTATCGGTGTGCCGGTGGGCTTTGTGAACGTGGTGGAAAGCAAGGAGCGCCTGTTTGCCGTGTGCGAAAGCCACGGCGTGCCCGCCATTGTTGCCATGGGCCGCAAGGGCGGCAGCAACGTGGCGGCGGCCATCTGCAACGCGCTGATCTATTCCGCCGCCGAAATGCTGGACCCCACCGCCCGCGGATGGAAATAAGCAGGAGAATATCGCCACAGCCCGGTACCGCACTTTTTGGAGCAAAGCGGATACCGGGCTATTGTTATCTCACGGCGGCATTATAATGGCAGTATCAACGATACAATCAAAATAAATGGGAACGCTCTTCTTACCGCGTGAAAAAGGGCACCAAAAGCAACAGCCACAGCGGGCTTGCCCGTTGTGCTGTTGTATTGCTTCTGCGTTTTGATTATGATAGGGCAACACCGCACAATTCCCGCCTTGCGGCTTAAGCACCGCTCCGGCAGCTGCGGCACGGCATCTGCGTTGCCAAAATGCTCGATAATGTCGGGTTGCGGTACCCGCATCGTGCTTCGGGGGCA
>ENA-OQAX01000062-OQAX01000062.1-human-gut-metagenome-genome-assembly--contig:-NODE-62-length-20971-cov-2.331894_pt1 | contig 20971 bp, 42 predicted proteins | sample MGYA00242741_ERZ504539 | MGnify/ENA primary metagenome ERZ504539 (study PRJEB26092, sample SAMD00036277) | human gut metagenome | host: Homo sapiens | study: EMG produced TPA metagenomics assembly of... | reverse complement strand
CAGGTCAAGGCCCTGTGCGGTGAGTTCAAGGCATTTACGGCCAGCATTGCGACACGGTGCGCACCATGGAGAACGTGGTGCGCGGCTCCCAGAGCTACCTCACCAGCGCCATTGACAGCCTGACCATCGTCGCCAAAGGTACCCGTTCTACGCCGCCCTGATGGACAGCCTGCTGGATGGGCTGCCCGCCAAAAAGAAGGAGGAATAAAAATGTTGAACACATCAACTATTCGCGGCACTTTCAAGCAGATCCCATACTGGAAGCTGCGGGGCCGGTTCCACAGCTGCGGATTCCGGGATCAGGAAGTGGCTGAGTACATCGGCATTGGCCGTGACACCATGAGCGGCAGGATGCACGGGAACCAGCCGTGGACGAGCGCAGAGATCGCGGCAATGTGTGAACTGCTGGACATTCAGCAGGACGAGATCGGGAAGTTCTTCTTCCCGGAAATGAGCAGGGAGGATGAATCCGCATGAAGATTAAATCCTTTGTCTGGTACTGGCTGGCAATGGCCTGCTTTGTGGTGGGCCTGCTGTACGGCCTGGGGCTGGAGGGCAGCTTTCAGACCCTTGGCACCGTCTCGGACGGTGCGTTCGTCACGGCCATGGTGTTGATCCTGCTGGCGATCTTCTTCATGCGGCTGGGCTTTGCCGCCGAAGCACGTGAGAAACGCCGCCGCAAGGTGCATCAGCAGCCCCGCAACACCGTGAAGAGCGGCAGGAAGGCGGGCTGACACCACCCATGAATAAAGGAAAGCACTTTACCCGCGTCTGTTTGGACTGCGGCAAGGTGATGGAAAATGTTGCTGGCAACCTGCGCTTTTGCGCTTCCTGCCGCAGAGAGCACCACAACCAATATTGCAGGGATTACAGGGCGCGTAATGAAAACGCTGCCAGCGTCATGTGGTACACCGTCTGGGATGCCAAAACCGGCGATCTGCTGGCATCCGGCTCGTCCGAGATGTGTGCCCGGCGGCTGGGCTACAAGAGCGCGAACAGCTTTGCGTCTGCCGTCAGCCATGGGCTCAGCGGCAGCCATCGAACTTACAAGTACACATTTGCGCGGGAACGTATCGACCGCAGCGAGGTGGACAGCCTGCCGCCGGTACGCACTATACGAAAAAAGCCCGCCGGTGCGCCAACACCGACGAGCTGCAAGGGATGATGAGTTTGAACGACTTCATCACCCCGATGATATCACAAATCGGAGGTTTTACAATGAAAGGAATTTTGATCGAACCGGGCAAAGAGCCGGTAGTCACCACCCTGCCGGACACGCTGCAGGGCATCGAAGCACTGCTGCGGTGCCCCTGTGAGCAGAAAGTCCTGCCACGCACCCCGGCGGTGCTGTTCGTGGGCCGGTACGATGGCCCCATCCAGCCCGCCAGCCTGCTGAACCGGACGTACCGGGGCCGTCAGCTTTACGGCCCCATCCTCTGCTATGGCTGGAAGGGCAACAGCATCGTGCCGCTGAACAAGGCTCTGCAGGCCGAACTGCTGGACCGCCTCAAGGACACGGAGGTGCGGGTATGACGGACTACACCATCAGCTCCAAGCTTTCCAACGAGACGGTTTATGCCTATTACCGTGGCCGGTTCTGGCGCTGGGACGGCAGCATTTGGAAAGAAAGCCACCTCATGACGCAGAAATTCGAGCGGGCCAAGGCAGCAGACAAGAAGCTGATTCCGCAGGCGTTCCTGACCAACGGCGCGGAGTTCGCCCCGCTGGACGAGTACGAAATTGATAGCGCAATGCTGGATGCGTTGGAAAACGCAAAGCCCTGCAGGAACGCGCCCATTGAACCGGTGGAAGAACACCCTGCCCCATCCGCGCAGTGTTCGGATGCTGCCACTGCTGCGGGAAGCCAAACTGCGGCATCCCCGGCAGCACCGGAGGGGTCAAGCCCTACGACGGAGAAGGCAGATGCTGTCAGCGGCTCCGATGCTCCGGGCAATGCAACCGGAAAGAACGCTGCGCCATCCGCTGGCTCCGGCAGCTCTTTGAGCAATCCCGCCGCGCCTACCTTTGACTTTTCCGCTCTGGGCGACCTGTCCGAACAGGCCGTGGAGACCGATCAGCAGTTCGACCTGCACTACGGCACCGCACAGGATGAATACCTCATTTCCTGCATCTACGTTGCCAAAAATGCACGCCCTGACGGCCAAGGCTGGCCGCTATGGCGGCGGTACATGGACAAAATGGTATGAGAGCAAGGGCATGAGTGAGGGCAGCGCCCGGACAATGACCCAGAACGGAGATGCTTTTAAATCCGCAACAGTTGCGGATTTAAAATTACTGCCGTCCATCTCCCGCAAGGACCTGAACCTGATCGCCCGCTCCGGCTGTGCTGAACAGCTCACCGCAGCCGCCGGAGACAGCCAGCGGGTGCAGGAGCTTTTAGCCCAGCTCAAGGCCAAAAGAGTACAAAACTGAACGAAAACGCAAGCCAGATTGAAGAGCGCCTGCATTCAGGAGCAGGAGTCGCGGGACGCAATGAATACCGCCAATGCTCAGCTGGAAGCCGCAAATGCCGACATTAAAGGTCTGACAGAGCAGAACGATCAGCTCAGAAGTCGGTTGGACGCCGCCGAGGCCCGGGAAGAGGAAGCATGGAAGATGCAGAGCAAGGCCGAGCCCGGGCCAAGAACGCCGAGGACCAGCTTTCCGGCTCCCGGCAGGTGGCCGAAGCGGCAAAGCTCCGGGCGGATAAGCTGCAGGAAGAAAATGCGGCCCTGAAAAAACAGCCCATCGCTGCCGTGGTGGATGAGGAAGAGGTAGACCGGCGGGCAGGCGAAAAAGCTTACGAGATTGCGGCCGGAATGACTGCGGACTATAAGGCACAGCAGGAACAGGATGCCCGCGATGCCTACGACAGCATCATTCTGGCGGGCGCTCCATTACCAGCATCGTTCAGTCCGCCAAAATGCAGTTCCGCAAACTGCCGGACGACCAGCGTGAGACCGCAATCAACCAGTTCGTTCACACACTCGCATCCGCTCAAGGGGAGGTATCCGCATGTCTGTAAAGATCATGGCCTTAGAGGCCGAAAACGTCAAACGCATCAAGGCCGTTGCACTCACGCCGTCGCCCACCGGGCTCACCCTCGTGGGCGGCAACAACAATCAGGGCAAGACCAGCGTTCTGGATGCTCTGGCATGGGCACTGGGCGGCGACCGTTTCCGCCCGGACGCTGCCCAGCGGGACGGCGCAGTGGCTCCGGCGCATCTGAAGGTCAAGCTTTCCAACGGTGTGGTGGTGGAACGCAAGGGCAAAATGCCAGTCTGACCGTCACTGACCCCACCGGGCGGCGCAGCGGGCAGCAGTTGCTGAACGCCTTTGTGGAGCCGCTGGCGCTGGACTTGCCCCGCTTCATGGAAGCCACCGACAAGGAAAAGGCGGACATCCTGCTCCGGATCATCGGCATCGGCACCGAGCTGCACACCCGTGACATGGAGATCAAGGCCCTGTACGACAAGCGCACCTTCACCGGCCAGCTGGCCGCACAGAAAAAAGCACTTTTGCCGAGGAGCTGATCTCCTACCCGGATGCACCGGAAAAGCCGGTCAGCGCGTCCGACCTCATCCGCCAGCAGCAGGAAATTCTGGCCCGCAACGGCGAGAACCAGCGTCTGCGGGCACAGTACACAGAGCTTGAGCGTCAGGAGCAGCAGTGTGTGGCCGAACTGAAACGCACCCGTGAACGCATTGCCGAGCTGGAACAACAGTATCAGGAGCTCGACGCCAAGCACACCCGCCTGTTCAATCAGCGGAAAACCGCTCAAAAGACCGTCGCCCAGCTTCAGGACGAATCCACTGCCGAACTGGAAGCATCCATCCGGGATATTGAGGAGATCAACCGCAAAGTCCGCGCCAACCTCGAAAAATCCCGCGCCGAGGACGAGGCTGCCCAGTATGACAGTGAATATAAGCGCCTGACTGAAGCCATCACGCAGAAGCGTGCCGACCGTATGGCCCTGCTGAACGGTGCCGACCTGCCCCTGCCGGGCCTGGCGTAGAGGACGGTGCCCTTACTTATAAAGGCAAGCACTGGCGGGATATGTCCGGCAGCGACCAGCTGCGGGTGGCCGCTGCCATCGTCCGCCGCCTGAACCCGGACTGCGGTTTCGTGCTGCTGGACAAGCTGGAACAGATGGACATGACCACCCTGCAGGAGTTTTCCGCATGGCTGGAAGCAGAACACCTGCAGGCCATTGCCACCCGCGTTTCCACCGGCAGTGAATGCCAGATCATCATTGAGGACGGCATGGTGAAGGATGCCGAACCCACCCTGCCGCCCGTCACCGAAAAGCCCCAGCAGAAAAGCTGGACGAAAGGAGCGTTCTAAATGAGCAATATGCAGTTACCACCGGCATCCAGACCGCGCCGGTCAAAACCGTGCTGTACGGCCCGGAGGCATCGGCAAATCCACCTTTGCATCCCATTTTCCGGATCCTGTTTTCATCGACACCGAGGGCGGCACCAAGCGGCTGAACGTCAAGCGCCTGCCCCAACCCACCAGCTGGGCCATGCTGCTGGATGAGGTGGCCGAGGTACGCAAGGGCAGTGTCCCCTGCGGCACGCTGGTCATTGATACCGCCGACTGGGCTGAACGCCTGTGCATTCAGGCCGTGTGTGCCAAAGCCAAGGTGAACGGCATCGAAGATTCGGCTACGGCAAGGGCTACACCTATGTTAAGGAAGAGTTCGGCAAGCTGCTGGACGCGCTGGAAGAGGTGCTGCAGGCCGGGCACAACGTGGTGGTGCTGGCCCATGCCGCTATTACCAAATTTGAGCAGCCGGATGCTGTGGGCAACTACGACCGCTGGAGCATGAAAACTTCCAAACAGGTGGCCCCGCTGCTGCGCGAGTGGTGCGATATGCTGCTGTTCGCCAACTACAAGACCGTTGTGGAAAAGGTGGGCGACGGCAAGAACGCCAAGAGCAAGGCCAGCGGCGGCAGGCGTGTACTGTACACCGCGCATCACCCCTGCTGGGATGCCAAAAACCGCTTTGACCTGCCGGAGGAAGTACCCTTTGACTATGCCAGCATTGCCGCCTGCATCCCCGGCGCTATGTCTGCACAGGCACCGAAACCGGAACCGCAGCCGCGTTCCCAGCCGGAAGCCGACATCCTGCCCAGCCCGCAGCAGGAAGCAAAGCCGGTGGCTCAGCCGCAGCCCGCACCGCTGCAGGAAAGCTCCGAGAAAAATGTTCTGCTCAGTCTGGGCGTGCCCGAAAAGCTGGCCGCTCTGATGAGCGCCAACAAGGTCAGCTGTGAAGAGCTGCAGGGCGTTGTGGGCAAACGGGGCTATTTCCCGGAGGATATGCCCATCAAGGACTACCCCGCTGACTTTGTGGAGGCTGTCTGATCGCCGCATGGCCGCAGGTGTTCCAGATGGTGCTGGATAACCGTGATATCCCGTTTAACAGGCTCCCTCACGGAGGGAGCTGGCACGTGTAAGCGTGACTGAAGGAGTTTTATAATAAAGGAGATATATTATGAACGACATGAACACCACCGACCGCGCCCTGGGCTGGGACGACGAATTTACCAACGAACAGCAGGAGTTCGTGCTCCTGCCCGAGGGCGATTATGCCTTTGAAGTCACCGGCATGGAGCGTGCCCGCTTTGAGGGCAGCGCAAAGCTCCCGCCCTGCTCCATGGCAAAGCTGACCCTGAAGATCTTCGGCGGGGCCAAGGGTGATACCACCGTGACCCACCGCCTGTACCTGCACACCAAGACCCAGGGCCTGCTGGGCGCTTTCTTCGAGAGCATCGGCCAGTGCAAGCGCGGCGAGACCTTCCGCCCCCGCTGGAACGAGGTCGTGGGTGCCAAAGGCATACATGGCAAACATTTCCGAGGTGCAGCTGTTCTACCCCACCTCCATTCTGTACGTGGACGGCATCTGAGAAAGGAGAAGCATCATGTTCATCCTCGCAAAGCGCAACATCATCATTCCCAGCCCTGCACCCGGTGTTGCACCGGTCGTGCTGAAAAAGGATGGTTTTGCCACCGTCCCCGACTGGGCCGCGGAGACGGCCTATTTTAAGGCACTGGCGGCCGATGGTAAGATCGTTGCCACCGAACACCGCGATAAGGACATTCAGGCTGCAGCTGAAAAGCCGGTAAAGACCCGCAGGGCCAAGGCTGAGGAGAAGCCCGCAGAGCCTGCTGCGGCAGAGTAAGGAGAACGGCATGATCTACGGTGCACAGTTTGGTGGAGTCCGCCAGCAGGCGGCGAACCTCGGCGGCAGCGTCGGAAATTACACCGCTGAGCAGTTCAAGGAAGAATATCCGCAGTTCTGCAATGCCGACGGCAAGTGTCACCTGCCGGATGCTCTGCTGAATGAGATCGTGCGCATGGCCAATGTCAGCGTACAGCCGGACAAATGGCTGGACAGCTGGCACTACGCGTGGGGCTGTATGTGGCACATTACGTGACCCTGCAGCTGCGCACCTTTGCTGAAAGCAGCGCAACGCCTGCGCAGGCTGCAGCTTCCGGTGCACTGGTGGGCGTGGTGAAATCCGCCACACTGGGCGACAGTTCTGTGACCTACGACACCTCCGCCCTGACCGCAGGCACTGAGGCTGGGGCGACCTGAATGCTACCACTTACGGCCAGATGCTGGCAACCGCGCCCGGTTCATCGGGCTTGCGGGCAGTTATGTGATCTGAGGTGATGAAGGATGGACTGGACGGACTGGTACACCGACACGGCAGATGTGTTCCGCAATGAGAAAGTGACCGAGAACAGCCTGACCCACATGGAACGCAGGAAGGTGCTTTCCGGTGTTGCCTGCCGGGTCTATCAGACAAAGACCAGCGGGCTGCAGATGAACCAGACTGCTGCCAGCATCACCCAGACCGATAAGCTGCCTGCGGCATCGAAGTGGATATCAAGCCCGGAGATGAGCTGGTGATCCACAGAGGTGCAAAGCTGGGTTATACTGCGCCGGACGAGCGCTATTTTGCAGACACACCGGAGCGCTATTATGAACCCTTCGGTGCGGTCATGCCGGGGCTGGCCCATCAGGAGATCACACTGTTGAAGCAGGAGCGTGTGAAATGACGCTGGATGAATACATTCAAAAACTGGAAGCAGCTCAAAAAGTTCTGCCGGATATGATTTCTGTTGCCGCGAAGAACGCCACCATCCGCGCAGTGGAAGCCGCACAGGAAAAGACCCCGCCCACAGCAGACAGCCTGAGCGGCATCAACACCCGCACCGGTGAACTGAAGCAGCATTGGGCCACGGACAGCAAGATCATCCCGGAGCAGCAGGCCGGGCAGTATGTCACCGAGCTGAATAATAACAAAGAATATGCTTCTTTTGTGAATGACGGCCACCGGATGGACAAACATTTTGTGCCCGGCCTGTATGTGAACCCTGCTTCCGGCCTGCTGGAATATGACCCCAGCCGGAAAGATGAGGTGGGCATCATGGTGGGCACCCAAACGCAGTACGTGGAAGGCTTGCACATGACCGATGCTGCCCAGCAGGCTTACGAAGAAACGCTGCAGGCGGAACTGGAAAGAACCGGAAGAGAGCTGGAAAGGATTCTGAGATGAACTTTACAGTTACCACCATTGCACGTTCGCTGGCGGCACATCTCGCGCCTGTCCTGCCCGGTGTGCAGATGCTTGAAGATCCCGCCCAGCAGGGTGTAGAACCGCCCTGCATGTTCCTGCAGCAGCGGTATTCCAACATCAAACCGCACCCGGGTGGGCGCTGGCTGCGCACCATCGGCGTAGACCTGACCTATCTGCTGGATTACAACCTGCCTGACCTGCAGCAGCAGTACAGTTCCGCCGCAGAAACCTTAGACCTCTGCATGGAGGTGTTTCCCTATACCGATGGTACAGACACCGCCCTGCTGCGGGCCTATGACCGCAAGACAGACATTGATTCCGACGGTTTGCATTACAAATTCGAGCTGCGTATTTTTTGTGGAAAAGCCCGAAGATGCTGTAAAGATGCAGACCCTGAGCATCGATCAGAAGGTGGATAAATGAAAGAAAAAGAAACCCAGTATCGCCGTGAAGTTCTGCTGAAGGACCCGCGTTTTGCGAGATATCAGCCGGACTTTCTGGCTGCGGTACTGAACAAACCGTATTACACCCTCGCAGAGGCGCAGGCCGCTGTGAAAGATTTTTGGAAGGAGTGACCCGCTATGGCAGCAGGTGGAACCTTTACCGTACAAAACAAAGTCCGGCCGGGCGTTTACTTTCGCTTCCGGTCGAAGAACAAACAGGATCTGACCGTCGGCGACCGCGGCATTGCTGCGCTCTGTGAACCTCTGCATTGGGGTCCGACGGCCAAAGTGATTGAGATCGATGCCGGTGCCGACATGACCGTGTACACCGGTTATGATATTACTGCGCCGGAAAACCGGTTTCTGACCGAGATCTTCAAGGGCACCAACCGCACGGCAGCGCCCCGCAAGGTACTGCTGTACCGTCCCACGGCCAGTGGTGCCGTAAAAGCCACCATGGAGATCGCGCCGCTGACCGCTACCGCAAAGTATGTGGGCGTACGCGGGAACGATATCTCCGTCGTTGTGACGGCGCTTTCCTCGCCGGAAGGCAGCTTTGAGGTCTCAACTGTAGTGGATGGTGAGATCAAAGACCAGCAGACCGCCAAGACGGTGGAAGAACTGGCTGCAAACAGCTGGGTGGACTGGAGCGGCACCGGCGCTCTGACTGCCAATGTCGGAACTGCCCTGACCGGCGGAGAGGACGGCGTGGTAGCAGCTTCGGCTTACAGCGCATTCCTGACCGCCATTGAGCCCTACAAGTTCGATGTGCTGATCTACGATGGCGCGGACAACACGGCGCGTACCGCGATGGAAAGCTTCATCAAGCGGGTCAATACCGAGACGGGCCGCTATTCTCAGCTGGTGGAATCCGGCAGCACCAATCCTGACACCCGCTATATCGTCAACGTGGACACCGGCGTTGTGCTGGACGATGGCACAACCCTGACCCCGCAGCAGGTGTGCTGGTGGGCAGGCGGCGCACTGGCTGCAGCCACCTATGGCGAAGACCTGACCAACGCCGTCTATCCCAATGCTGTGGACATCTCTCCCCGGCTGACCCACAGCCAGTACGTGGATGCCATCAATTCCGGCAAGTTCGTCCTGAATGCCGATGATGGTACAGTCCGCGTGGAGTATGATATCAATTCTCTGGTCACCTACACTTCGGAGATCGGCGAGGTGTACCGCTACAACCGTACCATGCGGCTGTGCAACACCATCGCCAACGACCTGTATTCTCAGTTCTCCAAGAACTATGTGGGCATTGTGGACAACACCGATGCGGGCCGCATGGAGTACAAGAGCGCCGTCGTGAAGTACCTGACCCAGCTGCAGGCATCCGGTGGCATCCAGAACTTTGATGGCGAAACCGATGTCACCGTTGAGAAGGGCGATGCCAAGGACGCGGTGCTTATCACGCTGGCGATCGAAGCCGTGGGCAGCACCAACAAGATCTACATCACGCTGGATGTGTCGTAAGGAGGGATTTTAATGTATTTGCTTGCACAGGACACCCTGAACGGTGCCGAAGGCAAAATCACCGTCACTCGTGATGGCCGCATCACAGAGATCTGCGGCATGAAAAACATCAAGACTGTGGCTGGCATTCAGACCTCGGACATGAAGACCATCGGCACCCGCACGGTGCAGAAAAAGGCCAATGGTGTCACGCAGACCGGCACCGGCAATGTCTACTTTGGTTCCAACGGCAGCAACCTGTTCACCGATATGCTGCTGCAGTATATCAACACTGGTGTAATGGAAACCTTTGATATCACCATCACCAACAACGACCCCACGGCCAGCGTGGCGATCAGGTCATGGGCTATTATGGCTGTATGCTGACCGGTGAGATTCCGCTGTCCATCCTGAACGACGACGAAGCAATGCTGAACTATGACTTCAATTTCAGCTACACCAAGGTAAACCGTCTGAAAGCATTTTCCGACCCGGTCAATCTGGGCAACTGATAGGAGGTATTCTTTATGAGCGCACTTTCCGCATTTCTGCATCCCGCTGTTCCTACGGAAGAAAAGGAGCTTGTCATTTCCAAGCGCTTTCTCGGCGCAGATGGCAAACCTGTTCCGTTTAAGATCCGCGCCCTGACCCAGGAAGAAAATTCTTCCCTGCTCAAGGCATCCACCCGCAAGAAAAAGGTAGGCCAGCAGTGGCAGGACGAGATGGATGCCAACGAATATTCCAGCCGCATGATCGTGGCTGCAACGGTATTCCCCGACTTTCACAGCGCTGAGCTGTGCGAAAACTATAACACCAAAAGATCCTGTCCAGGTCCCCCGGCAAGATGCTGCTGGCCGGTGAGTTTCTCAAACTCATCACCGCCATCAACGAACTGTCCGGATTGGATGAAGGCCCGGACGAAGAAGCAAAAAACTGATCGCCGGGGACCTCTGGGATATTGATGTTCTGACAGCTTACTACTGTTTTGACAATCTCGGCTGGTCCCCCGGTCAATACGATGCCCTGCCGGAGCGTGAAAAGGCTCTGGTCCGGGCATTTGCTTTGCGTACAATGGAAAAGCGCTTAAAAGAATCCCGACAGATGAAGGAGGCTGGACACAGTGGCTGATATCCATTCAAGGTTCATTCTGGACGATCAGGCTTCCAATCCGCTGGCCGGGTATATCACAGTCGCGAAGAATGCGGCTTCTGCAACCACCGCTGCACAGCGCCAGCTGAAAAGCTATGAATCCGCACTGCGGAGCACAGAGCTTGCTTCTGCTAAGGCAACTGCGGCCTTTGAAGCCAGTGCTCAGCAGCTGGATGCCATGCGCGCTGCCGGTGAAGCGGGCACCGCTGCGTACAAACAGCTTGAGACCCAGAACGACGCCTGCGTTTGAAGGTGGAAGCGCTGGGTACACAAACCGGCATCCTTACCGGAAAAGCCCGTGAAACGCAGGCTGCGGTGGAAAAAGAAGCCGCCGCTATCCGAGAACAGGCCGATGCCGCTGAAAAAGCATCCAAAAGCACCAAAGAACTTTCGGACAATCAGAAAGCGGCCACGTCTTCCGCTGATGCTCTGGCAAGCGCTGTGAAACGGCTTGCTGCTTCTTACCTCAGTATTCAGGGGCTGAAAAGAGCCGTAGACCTTTCAGACAGCTTGGTTTCTACCCGCGCCCGGCTTGACCGTATGAACGATGGCCTGCAGACCACGCAGCAGTTGGAAACGATGATCTACCAGTCCGCGCAGCGTTCCCGCGGCAATTTTTATGGACACCATGGGGCTGGTTTCACAGTTGGGTACTATGGCGGGCAGCGCATTTGACAACACGAAAGGAGATCGTGCAGTTTGCAGAACAGCTGAACAAACAGCTTGCGCTCTCTGGCGCATCCGGGCAAGCTGCGCAGGCTGCAATTCTTCAGATGGAACAGGGCCTTGCGTCCGGCGTGCTGCGCGGCGATGAACTGAACAGCGTCATGGAACAGGCACCGGCCATTGCAAGATCCATTGCGGACTATCTGCAGGTGGATATGGGCAAGCTGCGCGAAATGGGTGCACAGGGGCAGATCACCGCCGCCATTGTAAAAAAAACGCCATGTTTGCAGCCGCAGCAGAGACCAACGCTGAATTTGCAAAAACCCCCATGACTTGGGCGCAGGTTTGGACGGTGGCTTCCAACGCTGCCATCCGTGCCCTTGACCCGCTGCTGTCAGCCATCAACTGGGTAGCGAACAACATCCAGACGGTTGTCCCAATTGTGATTTCTCTGGGAACCGCTTTTGGTGTGCTGCTGATTGCCGCCAACTGGACGAACATTCTGGCATTTGCTTCTGAGAAAGCCGCTGCCGCACAGGCATTTCTCAATGCCGTCATGGCCGCAAACCCGGCCGCACTGGCCGCTGCCGCCGTTCTGGTGCTGGTAGCTGCCCTGTATGCAAGTGTTGCTGTGATGAACCACTTTGCAGGCACAAGCGTTTCCGCTACAGGTATCATTACGGGCGCATTTGCTGTGATGGGTGCATTCGTGTTCAACAGTGTTCTGGTTCCCCTGCAGAATGGATTTGCCATGTTTGCAAACTTTGTGGGCAATGTGTTCACGAACCCGGTCGCAGCTGTGAAAGTTCTGTTCTATGATATGGCAATCACCGTTTTGCAGTATATGCAGAATATTGCGTCCGCTGTTGAGGGGCTTATCAACATGATCCCCGGCGTGACGGTCGATCTGACCAGCGGCCTGGGCGCTGGATCACCGATCTTGCCAAAAAACGGAGCAATGAGATCCAGAACAGCGGCTATACCGAGTATGTGAAGCCGTGGGAGAACATGGATCTCGGAAGCGCCTACACCAGAGGATATGATTGGGGTTCCAACCTCAGCCTTGGCAACCTGTTCGGGCCGGGCGGTCTTGGCGATCTGGGCGTTCCTCAGGCAGCAGATGTCAATTCCCTGCTGAATAATGTTGGCGCAATTAAGAACAACACCGGTAAGATCGCAAAAACGGTTGATCTTTCAGATGAGCAGCTCAAGATGATGGTTGATATTGCGGAACGTAAATTCGTGAACAACATCAACCTCACCTCGCAGGCCCCGGTCATTACTGTTCAAGGCCAGAACACCGGAAACACTGAAGCCGACCGCCAGAGCCTTGCCGATCTTCTGGGCGACCTCATTATGGAGCGCGTGCAGAGTGGCAGTGTCGTTGCGGTCAATTAAGGAGAATGTATGCCGAGCCTTTACCGCATTTATTTTTCACGGGACAGCACCGTGCTGTCCCTGCCCATCAACCCGGAAAAGCTTCCGGAGACCAAAGAATCCGACAATGGCGAGTATAATGTGCTTGGCCTTGGCCCTGTCATGCAGCCGCGCACGCCAAAGCTGCGTAAGGTAACGATCTCCGGTCTGTTTCCCGGACGCAGGCTCCCATGGATGAGCGCGGCCGTGTTTTTACCGCCATCGGTGTACATTACGTTTTTCAAGAGCGCAATGGATCAGAAAAGGCCCATCGTCTATACGCCGGTGCGCTATTATGAGAACGGCACCCCGTTTCTGGGTGGCGGCATGGGTTTTGAGTGCCTTGTTACCAGTTTCAAGACCGAGGAGCGCGGCGGCGAGACCGGCGACTTTTACTTTGACCTGACCATTACTGAATACAAGGACTTTTCACCGCAGAAGGCTGTTCTGCAGGGCAGCAGCGGAAACTTCTCGCCTGCAGCCACTACGGCATCCTCTGCGCTGAACACTGTCACGCGGGCGCTTTCTGCCGCTGCTGTCGCAACGTCTACTGTCAGTGCTGTAAAAGTGATCCTTACTCCAGCACGCAGCATCCAAAGCAGCAAACTCTATGTGGGTGCCCAGCGTAAGGCAAACGGGAAATATTACAGCACCAGCACTGCACCAACACCTGCCGGCACGCTCAGCGGCCAGCAGGTGCAGGTACGGCGCATCGTATCCCGCACAAACCCGCATCCGTATTGCGTGCAGGATTTTTCCGGGGTGGTATTCGGCTGGATGTCCGCTTCTGACCTCACGGAGGTGAACCGGTGAGCTATGAACTGATCGTGGGCCGCAAAACGCCCGGAGACCTGCTAAACCTCACTAACAGCGTAACAACCGCAAGCTGGATCACCCAGCGCACCGGGAATCCCGGCAAGCTTACCTTCACCTATCTGCGCACGCCGCAATCCAAAATCGAAGAGGGCGACGTTGTACGGTTTTCCGCAGATGGAGAACTGCAGTTTTATGGATGGGTATTCAGCCGCGGGCAGGACCGTTGGGGGCCTGTGGATGTGGTCTGCTATGACCGGCTGCGCTACCTGAAAGCAAATAACAGCTACACATTTTATGCCCAGAGCGCCGCCGACATTATCAAGCAGATCTGTGAAGACCTGCAGGTAGATGTGGGCACGCTGGCCGATACCGGCTACAAACTCCCCTCCCTCGTGATGCAGGATAAAAGCTGCATCGACATCATCAATACTGCCATCCAGAAGACCTTGCTGAATACCGGCACGGTCTTTGTTTTTTACGATTCTGGAGATGGTGTTGCTCTGCGCTCTGCAGCTGATATGAAGAGCGACTACATCATCGGCGAAAAGAGCCTGATGACCAACTACAGCTACAACACGTCCATTGACTCCCAGACCTACAACAGCATCAAGCTGGTGCGTCCGAACAAGGAGACCGGCAAGTCCGATGTTTTTATCCGAAAGGATTCGGACACCATTGCCCGCTGGGGCTTGCTGCAGCTCTATCAAAAGGTGGACGAAGCGGCCACAGACGCACAGGTCAAGGAGCAGGCAAAGGTCAGTCTGGAGTATTACAATCGCGTTCTGCAGCAACTCAAATTCACCTCGCTGGGTGTCAATAGCCTGCGGGCGGGACAGCTTCTTCTGGTCAATATCAATGATCTTGACGGCGACCCGTTCCGCAAGTATGTCATGCTGGAAAAGGTCTCTCATACGTGGGAAAAACGATCTGCACACCATGGAACTGGAAGCAAAAGCTCTGTAAGGGAGGGAAATCTTTTGGACATCGTGGAAGCACTTTTGCAGCTGAACCGGGTTGCCGGAGACGTTGACCAGCCCACCGATCTGCAGATCGGCACCGTGGTAAAGGCCCCGCCCGATGATGATGTGCTGGAAATCTCCATCAACACGGAAATGGCTACACTGCGGCAGGATATTCTCTACCTTGCAGAGCCGGTCATTGAAAAGAAGATCCCGCTGCTGAAACACCGGCACGCCATGCCCCATATACACGCTGGTGTTCACGGCAGCACAGGCGGCCCATCGGAGCCTTACACTGGTTATTCCCTGCTCTCAGGGGGCGCAGACAGCTCTGTACAGAGCGAGGACATCAAAGGCTGGGAGAATGGAAAAGTCCTTCCGTTGAGCAAGGATAAGAAATATATCATCCTCAACCCGGCCCTGAAAGCCGGTGACAAGGTGCTTCTTCTGCGTGTGCAGCGTGGCCAGAAGTTCGTCGTGTTATCTCGTGTATATGAAGGTGGTGATTAAATGGCCGTATTGCCGGAAAACAGCATCGATTTATCGGGCGGCGTTGAGTTTGTCGCTCAGCCTTCCCTGACATGGAAGATCGACCGTGCAGCTGGACGTATCGCCGGAACATGCGACGGCTATGATGCCGTAAAGCAGGCAGTGGAGATCATCCTGAACGTAGAGCGCTATCGTTGGCAGATCTACCAGCCGGCAAGCGGTATGCAATGGGAAGGGCTGGTCGGACAGGATGCCGGTTATGTTGCCACAGAACTGCAGCGCCGTCTGCAGGATGCGCTGCTGGCAGACGACCGCATTATTGGCCTAAAAAACTACGAATACAGCATCAATGGGCAAAACCTGACGGTAAAGTTTTACCGTCGTAAACAGTCTAATGGCGATGTTGAGACCGGAACGGAGGTGAAATTCTGATGCAGGATTTTTCAGCTGCAACCTATAAAAACATTCTCGATCACATGCTTTCCCTTGTGCCCGACACCTACGACAAGCGTGATACCAGCCCTATCCAGACCGCGGTAGGCCCGGCAGCCTACGTGCTTGAGGGCTTTTATCTGAGCCTCGACCTTGTGCAGAAACAGGCGTTCGTCCAGACAGCCTCCGGCGATTCGCTGGATCTTCTGGCAGTGCTGGCCGGTATCACCCGCAAGCAGGCTTCCGCCGCTGTAAAGGTCGGCATCTTTGACTGTGAGGTTCCGATCGGTGCGCGATTTTCAACGATCAATGGCACTGAGAGTATCAATTTTGTGGTTATCTCCACCATCACGGAGGGAAGCACCTACCGTCTGCAGGCTGAGTGCCGGTGATATCGGCAACCGATACTCCGGCCCTGTCCTGCCGATCGATTCCATTGAAGGATTGAACAGCGCTCAGTTGACGGATCTTCTGATTCCCGGCGAAAACACCGAAGAGGATGAGCCTTCCGCGCGAGAATCATTGAACGTCTGAACAGCCGCAGCTTTGGTGGAAACGTGGCACAGTACGTTGAGGAGATCGAAGCGATAGACGGCGTGGGCGCTGTGCAGGTCTACCCCGTGTGGGATGGTGGCGGCACGGTGTGCTGCTCCATCTTGGGAGCCGACTTTCTTCCTGCGTCCAGTGATCTTGTGCAGATGGTACAGAATGCCATCGATCCCCCGCCCGGTCAGGGGCTTGGCCTTGGGCTTGCGCCCATCGGTGCGCAGGTGACCGTCACAGCGCCGAAGACAGTGCCTGTAGACATTTCTGCCACGCTGACCCTTGCATCCGGACACGAACTTGAAACCGTACAGCAGCCTGCGCAGGACGCTGTCAGTGACTACCTGCTGCAGATTCGTAAAAACTGGGATGTCAATATCAGCAGTACGGCCATTGCCTACTCGGCAGAGGTGTATCTTGCTCGTGTCCTTGCCGCGCTCATCTCTCTTGATGGGGTCGTCAATGTTTCGGCTCTGACGCTCAATGGGATTGCTGCGGACATGGCGCTGCAGCAGACCGGTGCTTTGCAGCAGGTTCCGGTGCTGGGGAAGGTGGAACTACATGGAACTTGACCTGAACCATGACCTGCATTCCCTTTTGCCGCCTTTTTACCGGGAAATTGCGGAATACCAGCAGGTCTGTGACGCTGAAAAAGCACAATTTTCCCGGACAGCTGATAGTGTACGGGTCATCGGGAAGAACTTTTTTGTCCAGACCATGGATGTGGATTCTGTGCAGAAATGGGAACAAGTCCTGCATATCCGGGCAAAGCCTTTGACCGAAACGCTGAGTTTTCGACGGCAGCGCATTCTGTCGCGTTTGTGCACCCGCCCACCCTTTACACTTGCATTTCTGTACCAACAGCTCGACACGTTACTGGGCGTTGGCCGGTGGACATGCCGCGTGGATTATCCGGCTTACCTGCTGACCATCGGCACTCACGTTGAAGATAAGCTTCACCGCGAAGAACTGATCCACATGGTAAACCAGATCAAGCCTGCGAATATCGTGTTCGGAATGTATCTGTTCTGTGACCCCGTAGAAGCATATGCCTACATTGCCGCCGCACCCTGCGGCACAAGCATCCTTGCATCGGTGCGGATGCCTGAAATCAAAAAGGAGGACACGCAATGAGTTGGGAAACGCTGGCTTATACCGATGCCGGCATTGAGCTGCTGATGGATGCCGTATCGGGCAAGCAGCTCACGATTACGCAGGCTGTCGGAGGAAGCGGTCTTGCAAATGCCGCTGTGCTCCACGCGCAGACCGACGTCACCGGCGAGCGGCATGCGCTTGAGCTGCTGGGCATCAAGTCTGTTGAAGAAAACGGCAGCGCTGCCCGCCGCGTGAAGATCCGCATTACCGGCGCGGAGGATACCTACACCCTGCATCAGATTGCCCTCTTCGGGCGGCAGACCGGGGCGGCAGAAGATACGCTCCTGCTCCTCGTGCAGGATGACCGCGGTGTCGAGATCCCGGCGGCTTCCACCGATCAGGAGTTTGAGTTCGTTTTCACTGTGGTGATCGCGATTTCCCGGGATGCGGAGATCTCGCTCAATCTGAGCGCTGAGATGCAGAGCTTGCAGCTGTTTGTCGAAGAGCGGATTCAGGAGCACGACCTGTCCCCGGAGTCTCACAAAGACTTGCGCATCGCCGCTGCAAAGATGCAGGCGATATCGATATCCTTCAATTGAAGATCGCGACCGACGTAACGGCAAATCCGTTCTCCGTCACCTTTGAGTCGCTGGACGGCTTGACCGTGACAGGTGTGTGGAACGCCGATCTGTCAAGGATTGAATTTTGAGTAAGGAGGTGAATTTTTATGGCAAATGTAAGATTAGGCGCAAAGGCCGTTGGCAGCATTGTCAAAATCAAGGTCAACGGCGCGTCCAAAGATTTTATTGTCGTGCAGCAGGGCAACCCGAACACCAGCACCTATGATTCGAGTTGCAATGGAACGTGGCTGCTGATGAAGGACATCTACACCACATCCACGTTCGGCAACAATAACTCCTACAAGGATTCCAGCATCCACACATACCTGAACGGAACGTTCTACAACCTCATCGACAGCAACATCCGTGCAGCTATTAAGCAGGTGAAAATCCCGTACCAGAACGGCACTGGTTCCGGCGGCAGCCTTGCCACCGGCTCCAACGCCTGAGCACCAAAGTGTTCCTGCTGTCTGGTTATGAGGTTGGTTGGACGACCAGCGACAACGGCTATTTCCCGAAGGACGGTGTGAGGCTGGCATACTTTGGCAACAGCTCCGGCGGTAACAGCAAGCGTATTGCATACAATGGCAGCGACGCTGCCGTCTGGTGGCTGCGCTCTCCGGTCACCAACAACACCTACGGCGTCTGGTACGTCAATTCGGATGGCTCCTACTACAACTGGTACGACGACTCCTATGGTGTTCGCCCCGCTTTCATTCTTCCCTCTACACTCGTGGTCTCTGACGATGGCACGGTCAGTGTCAACACTGCACCTACCGTCAGCACGGACGGCGCAGCTCTGGGGCAGAAGAACGCGGCCTTTGCGTGGAAGTACACCGTCAGGGATGCCGACGGCGACACCTTGACCGTCACCGAAAAGCTGGACGGCAAGACCACCAAGACCCGCACCGGCGTTGCCAGCGGCACGGCCCTGACCTTTGAGCAGACGGCCAGCGCTGCCGGATTCCAGAAAATCCTGAACGGCAACCACACCATCACCGTTGAGGTGAGCGACGGCAAGGAAACCGTCAGCACGTCCGCGACCTTTACCAAGGCCGTCCACGCCGCAAGCGTGACGCTGGCTGAACCGCTGGCCGTTGAGGGCGACATTACCGTTGCCGTGCTTCAGGTGACGGGCAGCATTCCCGATGACGCTGTGTTCAAGGCAGAGGTCACGAACAACGCCAAGGACGCGGCCCCGGTCTGGCAGGATGCCACGACCGAGGTAAAAAAAAGGCGTGAACATCGTCTTTGAGAATAAGACCACCACCAACGGCGCGGCGTTTAACTTCCGCGTCAGCGTGGAGCGCGGCGAATGCCGGCGAGGGTGGCTACATCGAAGCGTCAGCGGCGCATTCCAGTAAGGAGGACAGTATGGCTATCGAATGGAAGAAAAATGACCTTCCCACTCTGGCGCAGAAGGTGGCGGACGACGCCTCCGAAACCTGCCAGAACTTTTATTTATGCTGGCATCGACGTGGAGCTGTCCGGCGGCACGCAGCACTTTTTCGCTGATGCCAAACGACCAGACGAACATCGACTCGATGTTTGCGGCCATTACGTTGGGCGCGTCAGAATACCCTTACCACCCGGATGGCGGCAAGTGCGTTATGTACAGCGCGGCAGACATTATTACCCTGTACAGCGAATACAAGAGCTTCGTCACCAAACAGACGACTTACTGCAATGCGCTGCGCCAGTGGGCGAAGCGCGAGACTGACCCGAATGTTATCGGCTCCATCTATTACGGATGCACCCTTCCCGAGGACCTCGAAAAGGAAGTCGAGGGCATCCTCAGCGCAGCGCAGGCGCAGATTGTGGCCATCATCAACAAGCTCTCCGCCTAAGGAGGACCGAAATGGCAAGGAACTCTGTATGTAAAACTGCCATCCTCTTTGTGTTCGGAGGGCTTGCATACTTCGGACTCGAGGTGCTTTTCAGAGGACATAGCCATTGGACGATGTTCGTCCTCGGCGGATTCCTTTTTCTGATTCTCGGTGAGCTGAACGAGGGTCTACTTGAGTGGGACACCCCGCTCATTTGGCAGGGTGTCCTCGGCTCGGCCATCGTGACAGGAGCGGAGCTCGCAGCCGGGATGATTCTCAACGTCTGGCTCGGCCTCGGCGTTTGGGATTACTCCGGGATGCTGCTCAACTACAAAGGGCAGATTTGCCTCCCGTTTAGCATCCTGTGGATTTTTTGTGTCCATCGCGGCCGTCGTCCTCGATGACTGGCTGCGATACTGGCTGTTTGGGGGAGGAGCGTCCGCACTACACACTGTTCCGGCGCGGCGAGAGCCGCTGAAAGGAGCCGCCAATGAACCGCGAGGAGAGGCTCGAACAGCTTTTGACGGCCACCGTTAAGCTGCTCGACCGGTGGGAGGAATACTCCCTCGAAACGAACTGCGGGGAGCCGGAGGGCTACGGAGCAGCCCGCGCGGTGGTACACGCAGAATTTTCCGTACTCAAACAGACCGACAAAGGAGACGTCGAGAATGAGCGTAATTACCTTTAAGCCGAACGACCACACGAAAATCACCACAGACTTCGAGCGGCACGAGTTTGCCTGCCCGTGCGGATGCACGGCGCAGATGATTGACCCGGAGCTCGTCCAGAAGATGCAGACCATCCGCACCAAGCTCGGCAAGGCCATCAAGGTTACTTCGGGCTACCGGTGCGTGAAGCACAACGCAGACCCGAAAGTCGGCGCAGCCGGACGAGCCGCCACCTCTACGGCATTGCGGCCGACTGGCGCACGAAGGACCGGAGCGTAAACCCCGTTGCCCTCGGTATCATCGCGGCCGCACAGGGCTTTGGCGCGGTTGGCATCTACTGGCACGACAAGGCCGCCATTGTCCACACCGACACGCGCGGAGGCAAGGCTACATGGCTTTGCGTCCAGCCCGGCGTGTATCCCAGCACCACCTACAATAAGTTTGTCCTGCCGACCATCGAGCAGGGTTGCGAGGGAGCCGCTAACCGCGCAGCTACGGTTATGCTGCAGCGGCTCCTCGGCATCCCGCACGACGGCAGTTTTGGCCCGGCTACCACAAAGGCACTGATGACGGCCCAGCGTAAGCACGGCCTCGTCCCTGATGGCATTTGCGGCCCCAAGAGCTGGACTGCCCTGTCAGGCGCAGACAAATATCTGTGAGGGAGGAGGTGATACCAGTGGAAACATGGCAAATTCTCGTCACCGTTGGAGTGCCGTCTGGGATCTTGGCTTTGCTGTCTGGCTGATTGAACGCAAAATCGAGCAGCACGAGAGAAAGCGAGCCGAAGAAGCCAAGAAG
>ENA-OQAX01000059-OQAX01000059.1-human-gut-metagenome-genome-assembly--contig:-NODE-59-length-21309-cov-4.873147_pt1 | contig 21309 bp, 20 predicted proteins | sample MGYA00242741_ERZ504539 | MGnify/ENA primary metagenome ERZ504539 (study PRJEB26092, sample SAMD00036277) | human gut metagenome | host: Homo sapiens | study: EMG produced TPA metagenomics assembly of... | reverse complement strand
CGGCACGGCAACTGCGTTGCCAAAAATGCTCGATAATACACAAAGTATTATCTGCGCTTTTGGCTTAGCAGCTGCCGCACCTCGCTCGCCGTATCGGCACTTAGAATTATGCGGTATTGCCTTTACAATTAAAAAGATCTATACTATAATGAAACAACAGTAAGTTGTATAAGACGAATTTAAGTTGTAAATAAACGACCAACAGCAGGGGAGGTCCGCTATGCTGGAGCAACAGGAAAATCAAACCGAGGTGTTCCACCTCAAAGCACCGTTCAAACCGACTGGCGACCAGCCCCAGGCGATTGAAGCGCTGGTGCAGGGCCTGAAAGCAGGGGATAAAGGTCAAACTTTGCTGGGCGTTACCGGCTCCGGCAAAACCTTTACGATGGCCAATATCATTGCACAGTGCAACCGCCCCACACTGATTCTGGAACCAAACAAAACCCTGGCCAGTCAGATCTGCACCGAGATGCGCGGATTTTTCCCCGATGATGCGGTGGAATATTTTGTGAGCTATTACGACTATTACCAGCCGGAAGCCTACATCCCCTCCACCGATACCTATATTGAAAAAGACAGCGCCATCAATGATGAGATCGACCGCCTGCGCCATTCGGCCACGGCGGCACTGTCGGAGCGGCGCAATGTTATCATTGTGGCGTCGGTTTCCTGCATTTATTCCTTGGGCGACCCTATCGATTACCGCAGCATGGTCATCAGCCTGCGCCCCGGTATGCAGATGGAGCGGGACGAGCTCTGCCGCCGCCTGGTCAAGCTGCAATATGAACGCAACGATATGAACTTTATCCGCAATAAGTTCCGCGTTCACGGCGATATTGTGGATATCCACCTTGCTTATAATGATGAATACGCCATCCGCGTCGAATTCTTCGGCGATGAAATCGACCGCATTTCCGAGTTTGATCCCCTGACCGGCGAGCGCAAAAAATATTGTGCGCCATGTGGCCATTTTTCCCGCCAGCCACTATATCGTCGGCCCTGAAAAAATGAAAGAAGGTCTCGCCAAGATCCAGACCGAGATGGAACAGCAGGTGCAGGCCTTTACTGCAGAGGGCAAACTGCTGGAAGCCCAGCGCATCCAGCAGCGCACCCAGTACGATATGGAGATGCTACAGGAAGTTGGCATGTGCAAGGGCATCGAGAACTACTCTGCCGTGCTGTCCGGCCGTGCCCCCGGCTCCACCCCCACCACGCTGCTGGACTACTTCCCCAAAGATTTTATCCTGATGGTGGATGAAAGCCATGTGATGCTGCCGCAGGTCCGCGGTATGTTCGGCGGGGACTACAGCCGCAAAAAAACGCTGGTGGAATATGGCTTCCGCCTGCCCTCGGCGTTTGACAACCGCCCGCTGAAATTTGAGGAATTTGAATCCAAGGTCGGCCAGACGATCTTTGTCAGCGCTACCCCTGGCCCCTATGAACGGGAACATTCCAGCCGCGTGGCCGAGCAGGTCATCCGCCCCACCGGTCTGCTGGACCCCGTCATCATGGTGCGCCCAGTGGAAGGCCAGATCGAGAATCTGCTGGGCGAAATTTTGCAGCGCATCGACCGCGGCGAGCGTGCCCTAGTTACCACCCTGACTGTCAAAATGGCCGAGGACCTGACCGACTACCTGGAAGAACACGGCGTGCACACCAAGTATATGCACCACGAGGTGGATACCTTTGAGCGCATGGAGATCATCAAGGACCTGCGCACCGGTGCCATTGATGTGATTGTCGGCATCAACCTTCTGCGCGAGGGCCTGGACCTGCCGGAAGTTTCGCTGATCGCCATTCTGGATGCCGACAAAGAGGGCTTCCTGCGCAGCGAAACCAGCCTGATTCAGACCATTGGCCGCGCGGCCCGCAACGCAAACGGCGTGGTGCTGATGTACGCCGATGAAGTAACCCCCAGCATGGAGCGCGCCATCATGGAAACCGAGCGCCGCCGTGCCATCCAGGATGCCTACAACAAAGAACACGGCATTACACCAAAAACTATCGTGAAAGCCATCGGCGGCGGGCTGGAAATCAGCATGAGCGAAGAAAACAAAAAGATGCGCCAGCACCGTATGAGCCGCGCTGAACGCGAACAGACCATTACCCGCCTGACCCACGAGATGAAAGAAGCCGCCCGCCTGCTGCAGTTTGAGCACGCCGCATTCCTGCGTGATGAGATTGAAAAGCTGCAGCGCGGGGAGGACCCTACCGCCGATACCAGCACCCGCCGCGCCGCTGAAAAACAGCGCAAAACGGGCAAGGGGAGAAGGAGCTATAAAAAGTGAGCAACATTCAAATTGATGCCAACAACCGCATTACGATCAAGGGCGCGCGGGAGCATAACCTGAAAAACGTCAACCTGGTTCTGCCGCGCAACAAGCTGATTGTTATGACGGGCCTTTCCGGCTCCGGCAAGTCCAGCCTGGCCTTTGATACCATCTTTGCGGACGGCCAGCGCCGCTATATGGAAAGCCTTTCCAGCTATGCCCGCATGTTCCTGGGCCAGATGGAAAAGCCCGATGTGGACGAAATCACCGGCCTTTCCCCGGCGGTTTCCATTGACCAGAAAACCACCAGCCACAACCCGCGTTCCACCGTGGGCACCGTGACGGAAATTTATGATTATCTCCGTTTGATGTATGCCCGCATCGGCGTTCCGCACTGCCCGGTCTGCGGACGCGTCATCAGCCAGCAAACGGTGGACGAGATGGTAGACGAGGTGCTTAAACTGCCGGAACGCACCCGCTTCCAGGTGCTGGCCCCTGTTGTGCGGGGCCGCAAAGGCACCCAGGCCAAGGAGCTGGACGCTGCCCGCCGCGGCGGTTACGCCCGCGTGCGCATTGACGGCAACATGTATGATCTGGACGAAGAGATCAAGCTGGAAAAGAATATCAAGCATACCGTTGAAATCGTCGTGGACCGCCTGTCCATCAATGATACGGTGCGCGGCCGCCTGGCCGATTCTATTGAGACTGCCGTTGCCCTGACCGGCGGCCTTGTCATCATTGATGTTATCGGCGGCGAACCGATGGAGTTCAGCCAGAACTATGCCTGCCCGGAGCACGGTGTTTCCATTGACGAACTTTCCCCCCGCATGTTCAGCTTTAACAATCCCTTTGGCGCCTGTGAAACCTGCACCGGCCTGGGCACCTTTATGAAGGTGGACCCGGCACGCGTGATTCCGGATCCGCACAAGTCCATCCGCGAAAAGTGCCATCAAGGCCAGCGGCTGGTATTATGCGGAGGGATCCATCTCTGAAATGTATTACAAAGCGCTGGGCAAGCGCTATGGCTTTACGCTGGATACCCCCATCAAGGAGATGAGCAAAGAAGCCGTGCACGCCATCCTGTATGGCACCGGAACTGAAAAAATCGAGATGCAGCGCGAGAATATGTTTGGCTCCGGCACCTATATGAACACGTTTGAGGGCATTATCCCCAACCTGGAGCGCCGCTTCCGTGAAACAGGCAGCGAGTGGGTCAAGGAGGAAATCGCCCTTGTCATGTCCAGCGAGGAGTGCCCCACCTGCCACGGCCAACGCCTGAAGCCCACCAGCCTCGCCGTCACGGTGGGCGGCATCAATATTGCCCAGTTCTGCGATATGAGCGTGAACGAGGAGCTGGAATTTATTCAGACGGCAAAAGTGTCCGAGCGGGATGAAGTCATCGCTGCCTCCATCTTCAAAGAGGTTAAAGAACGTCTGGGCTTTTTGAAGAGCGTGGGTCTGGGGTACTTGACCCTGTCTCGCGGCGCATCGTCCCTTTCCGGCGGCGAAAGCCAGCGCATCCGCCTGGCGACCCAGATCGGCAGCGCACTGACCGGCGTGCTGTATGTGCTGGATGAACCCAGCATCGGCCTGCATCAGCGCGATAACGATAAGCTGATTGCCACCATGAAGCGCCTGCGCGACCTGGGCAACACCCTGATTGTAGTAGAGCACGACGAGGACACCATGCGCCAGGCGGACTATATTGTGGATGTCGGCCCCGGTGCCGGTGTGCATGGCGGCGAGATCGTGGCCGCCGGCAGTGTGGAGGACATCTGCAATGCCCCGCGCAGTGTGACTGGCGAGTACCTTTCCGGCCGCAAATTTGTGGAAGTTCCCACCGCCCACCGCTCCGGTAACGGTAAAATGCTCACGGTGGTCAAAGCGCGGGAAAACAACTTGCAAAACATTACCGTGGATTTTCCCCTTGGCAAAATGATCTGCGTGACCGGTGTTTCCGGTTCCGGCAAGTCCACGCTGGTCAATGAAATTTTGTATAAGTCGCTGGCCGCAGCGCTCAACGGCGCCCGCAGCCGCCCCGGCCAGTGTGACGAAGTTCAGGGTATGGAATGGATCGATAAGGTCATCGGCATTGACCAGTCGCCCATTGGCCGCACCCCGCGCTCCAACCCGGCCACCTACACCGGTGTGTTCGGCGATATCCGCACCCTCTTCTCCAACACCCAGGATGCCAAACAGCGCGGTTACGGCCCCGGCCGGTTCAGCTTCAACGTCAAGGGCGGCCGCTGCGAAGCCTGCGAGGGCGGCGGCATTGTGCAGATCGAAATGCACTTTCTGCCGGATATTTACGTCCCCTGCGATGTCTGCAAGGGCAAGCGCTATAACCGCGAAACGCTGGAAGTAAAATATAAAGACAAAAACATCTCCGATGTGCTGGATATGACGGTGGAGGAAGCCTGCAATTTCTTTGCCAACCAGCCCAAAATTGCGCGCAAACTGCAAACCCTGCAGGAAGTCGGCCTTGGCTATGTGCAGCTGGGCCAGTCGGCCACCACACTTTCCGGCGGCGAAGCCCAGCGTGTCAAGCTGGCCAACGAGCTTGCCCGCCGCGATACCGGCAAAACCGTCTATATTCTGGACGAGCCTACCACCGGCCTGCACATTGCCGATGTGCACCGCCTGGTCAAGGTGCTGGATAAGCTGGCCGATGCGGGCAACACCGTGATCGTGATCGAGCATAACCTGGATGTGATCAAGCGTGCCGACTATATCATCGACCTGGGGCCGGAGGGCGGCAGCGGCGGCGGTACCATTGTGGCAACCGGTACGCCGGAACAGGTGGCCCAGAACCCGAACTCCTTCACCGGCCAGTACCTGAAACCCGTGCTGGAGCGCGCCTGGAAACTGCAGGGCACAGCTCCGGCCCCCGTGCCGGAAGAGCCCGGGACGCCGCGCCCGCAGAGGAAAAAGCCTCCGCCCAGCCGCCGCGCAAACGCAAAAAAGCAGACAAAAAATAACCACAACAGGGAACTTTGTGCAGCAAAAACGCAAAATTGGATTTGACAATTCCTGTCAACCTGTGGTTTAATTATCTTTACGCGCCTGAAAAAGCAAAATTCTGCGCGCACAGGGGTACGCAGCAGCGTGATTCCCTGCATCCAAAACGGGAGGGAACTGCCGAATGGCAAAAAAGAAGGAAGAATACGGCAACGAAAGCATCAAGAGCTTAAAAGGTGCAGACCGTGTGCGCAAGCGCCCGGCCGTTATCTTTGGCTCTGACGGTGTGGAAGGCTGTGCCCATTCCATTTTTGAGATCGTATCCAACTCCATCGACGAAGCGCGTGACGGCCACGGCAACAAAATCAACGTTACCCTTTACCCGGATCACTCTGTGGAAGTAGAGGACTTTGGCCGCGGTATCCCCGTCGATTACAATAAAGCTGAAGAACGCTGGAACTGGGATCTTGTGTTCTGCGAACTGTACGCGGGAGGCAAATATGGCGAGGGTAGCGGCAACTATGACTTCTCCCTTGGCCTGAACGGCCTTGGCCTTTGCGCCACCCAGTATTCCAGCGAATGGATGACTGCGGATATTTACCGCGATGGCATGCACTATCACCTGGATTTCAAAAAAGGTGAGAATGTCGGCGGGCTGAAAAAAGAGCCGTTCACCGGCCGCCGCACCGGCTCCGTCATCCGCTGGAAACCGGACACCGATGTGTTTACCGACATCAATGTTCCGGCGGATACCTTCAAGGATATGCTGCGCCGCCAGGCCGTTGTCAATGACGGTGTGACTCTCGTGTTCAACGACCGTACGGGCGAACGTGCCGAAAAAATCGAATATTTCTATGAGCATGGCATTCAGGACTATGCCAATGAGATCGCCGGTGAGGGAACCCTGACCCCGGTGTATTTCTGCTCCGGTTCCGCAATCGGCCGCGACCGTGATGATCAGCCGGAATATCAGGTCAAAATGAACGTGGCGTTCTGCTTTTCCAACGCGGTGCAAACGCTGGAATACTATCACAACTCTTCGTGGCTGGAGCACGGCGGCAGCCCGGACCGCGCTGTCCGCCTGGCCTTTGTCAACCAGATCAACAACTGGCTGAAAAATAAGGGTCTGTACAAGAAAAACGAAAGCTCCATCACCTTCAACGATGTGCAGGACTGCCTGATTCTGGTTTCCTCCAGCTTCTCCACCCGCACCAGCTACGAGAACCAGACCAAAAAGGCCATCACCAACAAGTTTGTGGCCCAGGCCATGACGGAGTTCCTCAAGCATCAGCTGGAAGTCTACTTTGTGGAGCACCCGGACGAAGCCGAAAAAGCCTGCAAGCAGGTGCTAATCAATAAGCAAAGCCGCGAGCACGCCGAAAAAGCGCGTGTGTCCATCAAAAAAACAATGACCCAGCAGATGGACCTGGCCAACCGCGTGCAGAAATTTGTGGACTGCCGCACCAAGGATGCCACCCGCCGCGAACTGTACATCGTGGAGGGCGATTCCGCTATGGGCGCGGTCAAACAGAGCCGCGATTCGGAGTTCCAGGCTATCATGCCCATTCGCGGCAAGATCCTGAACTGCCTGAAGGCCGATTACGCCCGCATTTTCAAGTCTGACATTATCACAGACTTGATCCGCGTGATGGGCTGCGGCGTGGAGCTGGGCGGCAGCCACAATAAGGACCTGGCTACCTTTAATCTGGACAACCTGCGCTTTAACAAGATCGTCATCTGTACCGATGCTGATGTGGATGGTTATCAGATCCGCACCTTGGTGCTGACGATGCTCTACCGCCTGACCCCCACCCTCATCAATCAGGGGTATGTGTATATCGCGGAATCCCCGCTGTATGAGATCAACACCAAAAATAAGACCTACTTTGCCTATACCGAGCCGGAAAAGGCCGATATCATGAAGCGGATCGATGGCCAGAAGTTTACGATCCAGCGATCCAAAGGTCTGGGCGAAAAACGACCCCGAAATGATGTGGCTGACCACCATGAGCCCCGAAAGCCGCCGCTTAATTAAAGTTCTGCCCACCGATGTTCAGCGCACGGCGGAGGTGTTTGACCTGCTCCTGGGCGACAATCTGCAGGGCCGTAAGGAGCACATTGCGGAGCACGGCGCTGAATATCTGGACGATCTGGATGTATCTTAATCAGGGGAGGAGAGAGCAAAATGGCAAAAAAAGCAACCAAAAAGAAAGCCGCCCCTGCCCGCCCGCAGTTGGGCGATAACGTCGAGATCCTCTCTGCCGGTGAGGTCATCGAAAGCCCCATTACCGATACGCTGGAAACAAACTACATGCCTTACGCCATGAGCGTTATTGTTTCCCGCGCGCTGCCGGAAATTGACGGCTTCAAGCCCGCCCACCGCAAACTGCTGTATACCATGTACGGCATGGGCCTGCTGAAAGGCGCCCGCACCAAAAAGCGCCAACATCGTGGGCAGCACCATGCACCTGAACCCCCACGGCGATGCCGCCCATTTACGACACCATGGTGCGTATGGGCCGTTCCAACGAAAAGCCTGCTGGTGCCCTTTGTGGACTCCAAGGGTAACTTTGGCAAGGCGTATAGCCGCGATATGGCTTACGCCGCCGCTCGTTACACCGAGGCAAAGCTGGAACCGTGTGTGAAGAGCTGTTCCGCGATATCGACAAGGATACCGTGGATTTTGTGCCCAACTATGACGGCACCACCACCGAACCGACGATGCTGCCGGTCACCTTCCCGACCATTCTGGCCAACAACACACTGGGCATTGCGGTCGGTATGGCGTCCAACATCTGTTCCTTCAACCTGGTGGAGCTCTGCAATGCAACCATCGCCCTGATGAAAGACGACCAGGCGGACCTGGCCCAGCTGATGCCCGCGCCGGATTTTGTCGGCGGCGGTTCCATCCTGTATGATGCCGCCGAGATGCAGAATGTGCTGGAAAAAGGCCGCGGCAGCATCCGCGTGCGCGCCCAGTGGGCTTACGATAAAGAGAACAACTGCATTGACATCACCCGCATTCCGCCGACCACAACGGTGGAAGCCATCATGGATAAGATCACCGAGCTGGTCAAACTGGGCAAGATCCGTGAGATCAGCGATATGCGTGATGAAACCGACCTGAACGGCTTGAAGCTGACCATCGACCTCAAGCGCGGCCAGGACCCGGACAAGCTGATGGCGCGTCTGTTCAAGGCAACCCCGCTGGAGGATAGTTTTGCCTGCAACTTCAATGTGCTGATCGGCGGCCAGCCCCGCGTGTTGGGCGTGCGCCAGATTTTGTTGGAGTGGATCGCATTCCGCTCCGAATGCGTGCGCCGCCGCACCTACTATGATCTGCAGGGCAAGCAAAAGCGTCTGCACCTGCTGCGCGGCCTGGAAGCTATCCTGCTGGATATTGATAAGGCAATTGAAATTGTGCGCAACACTGCGGAAGAATCCGAGGTTGTGCCCAACTTGATGATCGGTTTTGGCATTGACGAAGTGCAGGCTGAGTATGTGGCGGAAATCAAGCTGCGCCACCTCAACCGTGAGTATATCCTCAAACGCACCGAGGAAATTGAGGAACTGGAAAAGGCGATCGCAGACTTGGAAGATGTTCTCAAACGCCCCGCCCGCATCCGCAAGATCATTATGACCGAGCTGGGCGACGTTGCCAAAAAGTATGGCAGCCCCCGCAAAACGGAAATTCTGTACGACCTGCCGGACGATTCTGCTGCCGATGAGCAGAACGAGATCCCGGATTACCCGGTCACGGTGTTCTTTACGCGGGAAGGCTACTTCAAAAAAATTACCCCGCAGAGCCTGCGCATGTCTGGCGAGCAGAAGCTGAAAGACGGCGACGAGGTGGTTTATACCAAAGAGACCACCAACAGCGCCGAGCTGCTCTTCTTTACCAACCATGCCCAGGTGTACAAATCCCGCGCATCGGAATTTGCCGATACCAAGGCCAGCGTGCTGGGTGATTATGTCGCTTCCAAGCTGGAAATGGAAGAGGGCGAAGTGCCACTGTTCATGACGGTCACAGTCGATTACCGTGGTTACATGCTGTTCTTCTACCAGAACGGCAAGTGTGCAAAGATCCCGCTGGCCAGCTATATGACCAAGCAGAACCGCCGCAAGCTGCTGAAAGCCTATAGCGATAAGGAAGAACTTGCCGCAATGCTGCACATTGAGGAAGAAACCGAGCTGGCCGTCTTCACCAGCGGCGGCACCGGTGGCCCACGCTTGATCCTGGTCGGCAGTGCGCTGATTCCCGAAAAGGCTACCCGCGATACCGCCGGTATCAACATGGTAACGCTGAAAAAAGACGCCCGAATCGCCAAAGTGCGCCTGGCGGCGGGGCTGGAACTGAAGACCCGCACCGCTACCGCGTGCGCACCCTGCCCGCAGCCGGCGCGCTGCTCCGCCAGGAGGACACGACCGAGCAGATGAGTCTGTAAGGAGCAAAAAAAGGCAATGCAATCTTTTTCTGCACAAGGCAGGGTAAAGTTCTTGCATTTTGCTTTTTGGTATGTTATATTATAACCTGTATGAGAGTTAGGGCAGGCCGAAACATCCGTTTTGGCTGTGGCCTGAAAAGGAGTTGCTGTTAATCCATGACCGCTTATGAAATCGCGTTCGGCGTTGTGCTGATCATTGTTTCGGTTCTGATCGTTGTGTTCACTTTGTCCCAGACCCAGAAAGGGCAGGGCCTGTCTGCTGCCATTATGGGTGATAGCAGCTTTATGGCTGCCGGCCGCGAGCGTGCCTGGATGCCAAGCTGGCCAAAGTGACCAAAATCTGCGGCGCTGTTTTCTTTGTAGCTACGCTGCTGGTTGGTGTGCTGAGTGCCCGCTTGTAATTGAATGAAAGGAGAACGGTCTGGCCAATTTTGTTGGCGTTCCGCTTTCCCTTATTCAGGAACCGTCAACGACCCGCCCAATACCGCGGGTCGTTTTTTTATGGGAAAAATAAAAAGGTCACAATGGTGCAGGTGCTGCCGCGAAACCAAAGGCCACGCCTGCTATGGAAGGACCCTGCCGGGTGGCAGGGTGACGTAAACGAGGAGTAAAAACAAAGGCATGGGCCGCTGCCTGTGCCCAACCCAAAGGAGAAAACATGACACCATTACAGAAAAATATTCTTGCGGCGTGCAAGCACCGCCCCCAGACCCTGCGTGAACTGCAGAATGCTTTGCAGGTGGATAATTCCCGCCTGCGCAACACCGTAACCGGCATGGTAGCTACCGGTATGCTGTCCGCCCGCAACGGTACCTATGTTCCGGCTTTGCCGTGATGGAAAATACCGATGCTCCCGCTGGCATTCCCTGCACACTGGTCAAGCTGGCGGCCCGCTTCGGCTTTGCGTCCCGCGATGACGGCACCGGCGATATCTTTATTCCCGGCCGCGCCCTGCATGGTGCTATGCCGCAGGATAAAATCATCATCAAACTGTTCGACCACCCCCGTGTGGAGGGCAGCGCCGAGGGTGAAGTGGTGGAGGTGACCACCCCGCACAACACCTTTGCCGGTACCATTGTGCTGACTGAGGACGGCCGCCTTGCCGTGGAGCCGGACGGCTGCCGTGATGTGCGCATTGTGCTGGATAAAAAAGGCGTCAACGGCGCACAGCTGGGGGATAAGGTCGGTGCTATCCTGACCAACCGCGGCCAGCGCCATATGGACCACCGCTGCGCTGTTGCCGAGCGCTTCGGCACTTCCGACCGCGCAGCAGAGTGCGCCAAGGCTGTGCTGTATGGCCGTGATGTCCGCCAGGAATTCCCGGAGGAGGTATTGGCCGAAGCTCACGCATATGATAACGCTCTCATTGACCCCGCCGAAGCTGCCCACCGCGCCGACCTGCGCGGTCTGCCGATCTTTACCATCGACTCTGCCGAGACCAAGGATATCGACGACGCCATCAGCCTGATGAAGACCCAGAACGGCGGCTATGAGCTGGGCGTTCATATTGCGGATGTCAGCCACTATGTCCGCCCGGACACCGCGCTGGATAAGGAAGCTTATGAGCGTGCAACTTCCATCTATTACGCGGATAAAGTCATCCCCATGCTGCCCACCCAGCTTTCCAACGGCATCTGCAGCCTCAATGAAGGGGAGGAGCGCCTGGCGTTCTCCTGCCTGATGCAGCTGGATGAAAGCGGCAATATCCATAGCTATCAGTTCGTCAAGAGCGTCATCCGCAGCCGTGTCAAGGGCGTTTATAAAGAAATTAACGCTCTGTTGGACGGCTCCAATGACCCGGCTCTGGTGACAAAATATAAAGACGTTATGGCTCAGCTGCCTGCGATGACCGAGCTGTACGAAAAGCGCCTGGCTCTGCGCAAAGCACGCGGCGCGATGGACATCGAATCCGACGAAGCCAAGTTGGTCATGGACGAGGAAGGCCGCTGCGTGGATATCGTCAAGCGCACCCGCGGTGTGTCGGAGTGCATGATCGAAGAGTTCATGCTGCTGGCCAACCAGTGCGCTGCCAATGCGGGCCGCACCCATCATGTGCCGTTTGTGTACCGTATCCATGAAGCCCCCGATGCCGAGCGCATGGAAAAGCTGAGCAACACCCTGAAAGCCTGCGGCCTGAACGTCCACTTTGCCGGGGAAGTGCCCACCCAGCTGGAGCTTTCTGCCATTCTGGACGAAACCCGCGGCCAGCCCATCCAGATCCCGGTCCACACCGGTATCCTGCGCAGCATGCAGAAAGCTCGCTACTCTCCGGAGCCGAAAGGCCATTACGGCCTGGTGCTGGCAGACTATGCCCACTTTACCAGCCCCATTCGCCGTTACCCAGACCTTGCCATCCATCGCATCCTGACGGATATGCTGGTGGGCAAGCCGGAGCAGGAGCTCATCAAGGATTATACCGGTTTTGCCACCCACGCCAGCGAGCAGTCCAGCCGCCAGGAAGTTTCCGCCGTGCGCATTGAGCGCGATGTGGAGGACCTGTACAAGGCCGAGTATATGCACAACCACCTGGGCGAAGTCTACACCGGCACCGTGGCAGGTGTAACACCGCGCGGTATTTTTGTGGCGCTGGAAAACACCGTAGAGGGCTTTGTGCCTGCCGCACAGCTCTGCAAGGGCGAAGCCACTGTGGTGGAGGGCGTCAGCATTCTGGACCCGCTGACCGGAAAACGCTGGATGCTGGGCGACCCCGTCAAAGTGCAGGTGGCCGGTGCCAACGTTGCCCTTGGCCGCATTGATTTTGACTATATGCCGCTGTAATCATAGTTTTTTATAAAAAGAGCAAACCAATAAAAGCAAAGCTGCCGTCCCGTACTGATATGTACCCGGTTTTCTGGACACGGGTAAAAATCGAATAATTAAGGCAATACCGCACAATTCCCGCCTAACGGCTCAAGCACCGCTCCGGCGGCTGCGGCACGGCATCTGCGTTGCCAAAATGCTCGATAAGACATCCAGTATTATCTGCGCTTTTGGCTTAGCAGCTGCCGCACCTCGCTCGCCGTATCGGCACTTAGAATTATGCGGTATCGCCTTAAAATTCAGGAAATCAGGATTCAGAGGATTGCTCTTGGGGCAGGTTCTTTTTTCAGCAGGCTCAGGATCAACCCGCCCAGAATGCTGCCAACGGCCAAAGCAACGCAGTACATCGGGGCGTTGGTGACAACGGGGAACACGAAGATGCCGCCGTGGGGGGCGCGCAGGCCGCAGTGGAACGCCATGGAAAGCGCACCGGCGGTGGCTGCACCAATGGCGCAGCTGGGGATAACGTGCAGCGGGTCAGAGGCTGCATAGGAGATAGCGCCCTCAGTAACAAAGCAGAGGCCCATTACATAGTTGATCACACCGTTGCGGCGCTCGTCCGGGGTCCACTTTTTGGGGAAGAAGGTGGTGGATAATGCAATGGCGATCGGAGGAACCATGCCGCCGACCATAACGGAAGCCATGACCTCATAGTTGCCGGAAGCAAGGGCTGCAGTGCCGAACAGGTAACCAGCTTTGTTGAAGGGGCCGCCCATATCAATGCTCATCATAACAGCAGAGACAGCGCCCAGCAGGATGGCAGAGGTGCCGCCCAGGGAGTTCAGCCAGTTGGTGATAAAGTCGTTGATGATGCCCATGACCGGGTTGATGCCGCACATGAACACGCCCATCACAAACACACCGCCCAGCGGGTAGATCAGCATGGGGCGCAGGCCGCTGACGCTTTTTGGGAGCTTTTCGGTGATCTTTTTCAGGAAAAGGACTACATAACCGGCCACAAAGCCAGCCAGCAAGGCAGCCAGGAAACCACCGGAAACGCCATCCGCCTGGCAGTTCAGCAGGCCGGTAAAGTTAGTGCCGTTCATAGCCAGCACACCGCCGGCAAAGCCGACAGCCAAAGCGGGTTCACCGGCAATGGAAATGGCAACGTAAGAAGCCAGGATGGGCAACATGTAGTTGAATACAGCGGAGCCGACCGTCTTAAAGAATGCGGCAGCCGGGGTGTTCATGCCAAAGTTGGCGGGGTCAATGCTGTAATCATCCAGCAGGTAAGCAATGGCAATCATGATGCCGCCGCCCACAACAAAGGGGATCATGTGGGAGATGCCGTACATCAGGTGCTTGTACAGGGTGTGGCCAAGGCTGTCCTTTGCGGCACCGCCCCGGTTCTGCTCCAGCAGGTTCTTGTCAGATTCGCGCACGGTGGAATGGAACACCGGAACTTTGCCGTCCGAAACACTCTGCAGCAGCTGCTCCGGCTTATGGATGCCATCATCCACATGGGCGAACAGCACCGGCTTGCCGTCAAAACGGGCGGTTTCCACATTTTTGTCAGCTGCCACAATAATGCCATCGCAGGCGGCAATCTCATCGGCGGTCAGCACATTCTGGGGGCCATCAGAGCCATTGGTTTCAACCTTGCAGGGAATGCCAAGCTTCTGAGCGGCCTTGTTCAGTGCTTCGGCGGCCATGTAGGTGTGGGCAATGCCGTTGGGGCAGGCGGTAACGGCCAACACGCGGTAGGTGGCAGGCAGCTCTTCCTGAGTAAAGCTCTCGTTGCCGAACTGGGCTTCCTCCTGGGCGTCAATCGTATCCAAAAATTCTTTGGGCGTTTTGGCGGCGCGCAGCTTTGCCACAAAGTCTTCATTCATCAGCATCTGCATCAGGCGGGCCAGCATATCAATGTGCAGACTGCCGTTTTCCGGTGCGGCAATCATAAACAGCAGATCCGTCTTGCCGTCATCGTCAGCATTGTACTGCACGGGGGTCTTCAGGCGCAGGGCAGCCAGGCTGGGGCGGTCACGCAGGCGCGCGTGCATGCGGCACCGTAATGCCGTTATCCACATAGGTGGAAGCCTCCGCTTCACGCGCATAAATGGCAGCTTTGTACGCGGCTTTGTCGGTCAGGTTGCCGTGGGTGGCCTGCAGCTCCACCAGTTCGTCAATGATCTGCGCCTGGTCCGCTGCGGCAGAATCCAGCGCAATGGATTGGATGTTGAATAGTTCCGTGATACGCATCTTTCCTTCTCCTTCTACATGTTTTGCATTCACTGGGGTGGTTTTAAAAACAAAGAAATAGACTAAATTTTCGACTTTTCAGATCAGCCTGAATCATTCAATGGTTTTCAGCAGGGCATCAATATCGCGGCGCTCGGCAAGGCCCAGGCTGAATGCCGTTGCGCTGCCGCAGGCGGTGCCAAGGCGCAGGGCGTAAGAGTAGCTCCCGCTTTGCAGGTAACCGGCAATAAAACCGGCTACCATGCTGTCCCCAGCGCCAACGCTGTTTACCACTTTGCCTTTTGGGGTGCCAATGCGGTGCACCGCACCGGTTTCATCCAGCAGCAGGGCACCATCGCCCGCCATGCTTACCAGAACATTGCGTGCACCACGCTGCTGCAATTTCCGGGCAGCCTGGGTAATCTCTTCATCACGATTGAGCTCTTTGCCAAAGATCTCACCCAGTTCATGGTTGTTGGGTTTGATCAAAAACGGGTGGTAGGGCAGTACCTTTACCAGCAAATCACGGGTGGCATCCACCACAAAGCGGATGCCGCGGCCATCCAGCCGAGCCAGAATCTGCTGGTAAACATCCTGCGGCATGCTGGAAGGAATGCTGCCGGCAAGTACCAGAATGTCACCCTCGCCCAGTTCTTCCAGATTGTCCCACAGGGCCTGCATGGCTTCGGGAGTAATGTTCGGGCCGGAACCGTTGATCTCGGTCTCTTTTGCGCCCTTTACCTTAACGTTGATTCGGGTCATGCCGTCCGGCAGGCGGATGAAGCGGGTTTTCAGGCCGGAAAGCTGCAAGCCGCGCTCCAGCCAGGCACCAGTTTCGCCAGCTGTAAAGCCAAGGGCGATGCTTTCGCACCCAAGCTCCCGCAAAACGCCGGAAACATTGATGCCCTTGCCGCCAAACTGGCAGGCTTCGTCTGAGGTGCGGTTGATCTCGCCAACCGCCAGGGGGGCAGTCAGATGCAGAACGTAGTCGATCGCAGGATTAAATGTGACGGTGTAGATCATACGGAACACTCCTTTACAAAGGTAAGCTGTGCGTACCGGGGGTCCGGGCAGTGGTTGGTCAAAATGGCCCCGCAGCCAATATCCCCGATCACGGCGGAATATACCATATCAAACTTTGTGTTATCCACCAGAAACCAGCGTTCCCGCGCGCGCTGCAATGCGGCGGTTTTGATGCTGGCTTCCTCCGGGTCCGGCGTGGTAAAGCCCTCCGCAGGGCTTACGCCGTTGGCACCCATAAAACGCTTTGGTAAAGTTGTAGTGCTGTAAAGCGGCCAGCGTTTCCGGCCCGGTAATGGCTTCCGTGATGGGGCGCACCTGCCCGCCGGCAGTAGGTGCGGCAGCCCTTTTGCACCAGCATGCGCGCATGGGCAATGCCGTTGGTCACATAGGCAGCCTGCAGGGCAGGGCCCTCCAGCGCGGCGGCCAGCGCCAGCGTGGTGCTGCCGGCATCCAGAAAGATAAAGTCTTTCTCGGTGATCATTGCGGCGGCGGCGCGGGCAATCAGACGCTTTTCTTCCACAGACTGTTCCTCGCGGGCCGCCATGGGGGGCTCATCCGCCAAAACGGTGCGCCCAACCAGCGTGGCACCGCCGTGTACCTTTTTTAACAGGCCCTGCCGGTCCAGCTGGGTCAGGTCGCGGCGGATGGTGGATTCGCTTGCATCCAGGGCATCACACAGCTCCAGCACGGTGGCCGAGCGCTTTTGTGCCAGCAAATCCAATATCATAGCAAAACGTTCTTCGGCAAGCAAGACAATATCCTCCTTAAAACAGGACAATACTTCAGGTAATTCCCCTGGCGATTCTTGAAGCTTTTTTGCTTTACGCCTGTATTATACACGCACAAACAGTCAAAAGCAATCATGAAACGCCAAAACAAAAACATAAAATTTTGCGGACTGTTTTTTGTGCAATTTGACAACGATAAACGCTCTGCATTTGGAAAACAAGCACATAAAAAGCCGGGCACTGCGCAGCGGCAGTGCCCGGCCGAGAAATATGTATCGTAAGGATCGTCAAAAATGGAAAGTAAAAATCAGATTCCGTCAAAAAGCGTCAATCCTGAAAAGCGCGTTCAAAGCGGTCGATTTTTTCGCTTTTCCCAATCACCAAAATGGTGTCCCCGTTCTGGAACCGAGACTCCGGCGAAAACTCCACATCGGTACGGTGGTCGCGTTCGATGGCAATAATGTTAATGCCGTATAGCCGGCGGATATCCAGCTCCCGGATGCTTTTGTTCAGCATCTTGCCGTTTACCTGGATGCGCTGTACCTCCACACCGTCCTCCAGGGCAATGTAGTCCAGCAGGTTGCCGGAGATTAGGCGCTTGCCAATGCGCACTGCCATATCGCTTCGGGATAAACAACGGTCACGCCCAGCCGCTTGAGAACCTCGCCATGTCCAACGCTGCTGGCTTTGGCAATCACATGCGGCACCCCCATGTTCAGCACCAGCATGGAGGTCAGAATGCTGATGTCGATCTGCTCGCCAATACAGATGCCTACCGTACCGCAGTTCTGAATGCCGACTTCGGTCAGAGCCTCTTCGCTCAAATCATCTACCACAAAGGCATAGTCAGTATATTTGCGAATAGCCTTGACCTTCTGCTCATCGCAGTCAACGGCAATCACCTCTTTGCCGGCTTCGGCAAGGGTGCGGGCCAGCGCAGAACCAAAGCGCCCCAGCCCGATAACGCCGAACAAAGCGGAAGAATCCTGTTTTTTCATAATGCACCTATCCAATCGTAATGGCTTCTTCTGTAAAGTGCGCGTTGGGTTCCGGGCGTTCCACCCAGAGGGAAAGCAGGGTAAAAGCCCCAACGCGGCCCGTGTACATGGTAAAAATCAGCACCAGCTTGGCGGCCAGGCAAAGCTGCGCTGTAATGCCGGTGGAAAGCCCGGCAGTGCTGTAGGCGGAGACCGCTTCAAACAGCAGGCTGATGAACGGCAGGCCGGGTTCCAGGATGCAGAGCAGAAATGTGGTGCAGCATACCACCAGCATGCCCAGCAGCCCAATGGTGGAAGCCTTGGCAATGGCGTTGGCAGGCAATGCACGGCGGAATGCACCCGGCCGCTGCTTGCTGAAAATGCAGCGAATCTCTTGCGCCAGAACAAAAATGGTGGTGGTTTTGATGCCGCCGCCGGTAGACCCCGGCGAAGCGCCAATGAACATCAGGATAAGAATCGTAAACAACCCGGCGTTGCTCAGTGTGCCCAGATCCAGCGTGGCAAAGCGGCCGTGCGGGCTGATACGCTCAGGAAAAATGCTGTCAGCCAGCTGAGAGGATCGGTGAACTTTAATAACAGGGCACCTGCTGCCAGCAAAAATGCGTGGTGGTTACCACAACCTTGGAATGCAGGGTGAATTTGCGGAAGCGGAACCGACACTTGACCACATCCACCATGACCAGAAAGCCGATACCACCCGAAATGATCAGAAAACAGGTGCTCAAATTCAGCAGCACATTATCCCGATAGGGGGCCAGGCTGCGCCCGCCACCTAAAATATCGATGCCAGCGTTGTTGAAGGATGAGATGGAGTGGAACACACTCAAACCCAGCGCCTTCAATGGTGGATAATCCTGCGCAAACACTGCAAAGATGGGGATGACCCCGGCCAGCTCAAAGGCAAGGGTCAGTTTAATGATGGCGCGTACCAGCCGCACCATGCCCTCCAGACTGCTCACATTCATGGCTTCCCGGATCAGGGTACGCTCCCGCAGGCTGATGCGCCGTCCCGCAGCCAAGGCAAGCCCCATGCCGATGGAGGTAATGCCCAAACCGCCGATCTGGATCAGCACCGCCATCACAGCCTGCCCCACGGGGGTAAAGGTATCGGCGGTATCCACGGTCAGCAGGCCGGTTACACAGACGGCGCTTGTGGCGGAAAACAGAGCGTCCACCGGCTGTACGGTAATGCCCGACCGGATGGAAAATGGCATGAGCAACAAAAGCGTACCCAGTAAATGGTGGAAGCAAACCCCAGAGCAATCAATCTTGCAGGAGGCTGATGATTGAAAATTTGTTTGAATCGTTTCATATGCAGTATCAGGCCGGGTCAGCAAGGCAACAACTGAACCCACTTATCATATTTGTTTGGACGAAAAAGCTCACTTGATATATAAACATAGCCGCTTTTAGGGGCAATGTCAAGCATTTTGTGCAAAAGATAAAGGCAGGATAAGGATTGTGCACCGGGCAGGGAAAGAGGAATAAAGGAATCTGGCTGCGGTAGAAAATGTATACGAAACAAAAACGGCCCGGCAAAAAAATTGCCGGACCATAGGGGAGATGATGGAATTTTAACGCAGTGGGGCAGGCGGGAAATTATTCGCCCAGGTGCCAGATATCGCTGTTGTACTCTGCAATCGTGCGGTCACTGGAGAAGAAGCCAGCCTTGGAGATATTGATCAGGCACTTGCGGCGCCAACCCAGCGGGTCGCAGGCATAATCAGACAAAGCCTGGCCCTTGCGCACCACATAAGCGTTGAAATCGGGCAGGGTCTGGAACCAGTCCTTGGTTTTCAGTTCATGCTGCAAACGGGCCAGGTTTTCTTCCTTGCCGGCGGCCAGCATTTCGGGGCCGGTCAAAAAGTCGATGGCACGGCGCAGGTTGGGGTCGCCCTCGTACCAGTCTGCCGGGGTGTAATCGCCCGCAGCATAGCGGTGGATGACCTGGCCGGAGGTCTGGCCGAAGATGTAGATGTTCTCGTTGCCAACCTGCTGGCTGATCTCCACGTTTGCGCCGTCCATGGTGCCAAGGGTCAAAGCGCCGTTCAACATAAACTTCATGTTGCCGGTGCCGGATGCTTCCTTGGAGGCCAGGCTGATCTGCTCCGAAAGATCGCAGGCGGGGATCATCTTTTCGGCGGCGGTCACGTTATAGTTTTCCACAAACACGACCTGCAGCAGGGGGCCACCAGCGGGTCAGCGGCAATCACTTTGGACAGGGTCAGCAAAGCGTGGATGATATCCTTGGCGATGATGTAAGCTGGGGCGGCCTTGGCACCAAAAATGCTCACCAGCGGCACAGCCGGGGTGTGACCCGCGCGAATCTCGAAATACTGATGGATGAGGTAGAGCAGGTTCAGCTGCTGGCGCTTGTACTCATGCAGGCGCTTGGACTGGATATCGAACATGGCGGTGGGGTCAACCTTCACACCCTGGGTGTGCTCCAGCCAGTCAGCCAGGGCCTTTTTTGTTGTCGCCTTGACCTGGGAGAACTTTTTGCAGCACATTGGCATCCTCGGCATAGGGCAGCAGTTTTTTCCAGCTCGGCGGCATCCTTGCGGAAACCGGGGCCAATCAGGGATTCAATCTCTTTGACCAGTGCGGGGTCACATTCCAGCAGCCAGCGGCGGAAGGTGATGCCGTTGGTTTTGTTGTTGAACTTTTCCGGGTACAGCTTATAGAAGCCGTTCAGCTCGGATTCCTTCAAAATTTTGGTGTGCAGGGCGGCAACGCCGTTGGTGGAATGGGTAAAGTGGATGTCCATGTGGGCCATGTGTACGCGGTCGTCGGCGTCAATGATGGCAAGGCCGGTATCATTGGTGCGCTTTTTGGCGGCAGCATCCAGCTTTTCAATCACCGGCATCAGCTGGGGCACAACTTTGTCCAGATAGCTGCGCGGCCAGGTTTCCAGCGCTTCGGCCAGGATGGTGTGGTTGGTGTAAGCGCAGGTGTCGGTCACGATCTTGACGGCTTCGTCAAACTTGATGCCCTTTTCGCCCAGCAGGCGGATCAGTTCGGGGATAACCATGCTGGGGTGGGTATCGTTAATCTGGATGGCGGCGTAATCGGCCAGGTCATGGTAGTTGCAGCCGCGGGCGGCGCATTCGGCCAAAATCAGCTGGGCACCGGCGCTGACCATCAGGTACTGCTGGTAGATGCGCAGCATGCGGCCTGCTTCGTCGGAATCGTCCGGGTACAGGAACAGGGTCAGGTTTTTGGCAATGGCGGTTTTATCGAACTGGATGCCGTCATGCACAATGCTTTCATCAATGGTGTCCAGGTCAAACAGGTTCAGGGTGTTGGTGCGACCCTCGTAGCCGGTCACGGCCAGTTTGTACAGCCGGGCAGTGTAAGGTTTGCCTGCCAGGGTGACGGGGTAGGTGATATCGGTCTTTTCCGCCCAGGAATGTTCGTTCAGCCAGGGGTCCGGCAGTTCGTTCTGCAAGCCGTCGGCAAAGCTCTGGTGGAACAGGCCAAAGTGGTAACGCAGGCCGATGCCGTCGCCCGGCAGGTTCAGCGTTGCCAGAGAATCCAGGAAGCAGGCAGCCAAACGGCCCAAACCGCCGTTGCCAAGGCTCGGCTCCGGCTCGACTTCCTCGATGTCGGAAAGGCTCTTGCCTGCGGCAGCAAGGGCATCACGCACATCATCATACAAGCCGAGGTTGATGAGGTTGTTGGAAAGCAGTTTGCCGATCAAAAAATTCAGCCGAGATATAATACAGCTTGCGGCCGTTGACCGGGCGTACCTGTGCGGCGCTCTTGCTGCGCACAAGATCCAGCAGGGCAAGGTAAATTTCCTGGTCGGTGGGATTCGACAAGGGGCTTGCCGGATCAGCTTCTGTAAAGTTTTCGTCATGGTCTGCATAGCGGGTTCCTCCTAAAAAAT
>ENA-OQAX01000058-OQAX01000058.1-human-gut-metagenome-genome-assembly--contig:-NODE-58-length-21549-cov-2.169079_pt1 | contig 21549 bp, 42 predicted proteins | sample MGYA00242741_ERZ504539 | MGnify/ENA primary metagenome ERZ504539 (study PRJEB26092, sample SAMD00036277) | human gut metagenome | host: Homo sapiens | study: EMG produced TPA metagenomics assembly of... | reverse complement strand
ACGGGGCGGCACCGGCACTCTGCACGAAGAAACAAGGCAAAGAGAACCAATTAAACATAGCCGCCGCGTGCCGCAACCCGAATATTTTCAGCGGAAAAAGATTTTATGTTTGCAGTTCTGGAAAATCTGCGGATTTTCCAGAACTGTTTTTTTCACGGAGGGGGCTGTGACCAGAAACTGCATTTTTTGCTGATTTGTCCTGATTTGTGAAAAGGTGCTTGGAGCGGCCCGCAGGCCGCGACAAACACAAAATAAAAATAATTCTTCCGCAGAAGATGGCCAGAGCGCAGCGGAGGCCATTCTAAATCGCCATATCTCTTGATTTATCCCCGGAAAAGCGTATAAATAAAACAGTACACAAGACGTCAAAGGAGGATTCCTGTATTATGGAACGCACCTATATCAACGAGGCTCAAAAGGCCATCGGCGGCACGGTCAAGGTGCAGGGCTTTATCGAGAACCTGCGCAACAGCAAGTATATGGCCTTTATCGTGCTGAAGGATATTACCGGCAAGTTGCAGATCACGGTGGAAAAGGAAGATCACCCCGATCTGGTGGATACCATCGATCAGCTCACCCCGGATTCCGTCATCACCGTCACCGGCAAGGTGGTGGAGAACGACTACGTCAAGATGGGCGGCGTGGAGATGATCCCCGAGAGCATCGAGATCGAGAGCATCGCCAACGCTCTGCCCATCGTCCGCAAGGAGATCGCAGCCACCAAGAAAAAGAAGGCTGTGGAGCGTTCCAGCATCGACCAGCGCATCGATTACCGCTGGATCGACCTGCGCACCGACGAGAATCAGCTCATGTTCAAGGCACAGAGCTGCTTTGTGAACGCCATGCGCAAGTTCCTGCTGGACCGTAACTTCATCGAGATCCACACCCCAAAGCTGATCGCTGCTGCCAGCGAGAGCGGCTCTGAGGTGTTCAAGGTGGACTACTTTGACCGCAACGCCTATCTGGCACAAAGCCTCAGTTCTACAAGCAGATGGCCATGGCTGCAGGCTTTGAGCGCATCTTCGAGACCGGCCCTGTGTTCCGCGCCGAGAAGAGCTACACCAACAAGCACTCCACCGAGTTCTCCGGCTTCGATCTGGAGTTCAGCTACATCACTTCCTATAAAGACGTGATGAAGATGGAAGAAGAGCTGCTGACTGCCGGTCTGCAGGCCGTCAAGGACAACTACGGCGACCAGATCAAGGAGATGTTCGGGCAGGAAGTGATCGTTCCCACCACCCCCGTTCCCGGTGGTCAAGCTGGCAGACCTGTACAAGGGTCTGGAAGAAGAGTTCGGCTACACCGTCGATGAGAGCGAGAAGGGCGACCTGACCACTGAGGCCGAGCGCCTGAGCTATGAGTGGGTGAAGAAGCATTACGGCCACGAGTTCCTCTTTATCACCGATTACTCTGCCGAGAAGCGTGCGTTCTACCACATGCGCGACGAGAACGGTGTGCCCCAGGGCTACGACCTGATCTGGCGCGGTGTTGAAATCACCACCGGTGCCCAGCGTGAGCACCGCTACGAGGTGCTGAAGAAGCAGGCCGAGGAAAAGGGTCTGGCCGATGATGTCAAGTTCTATCTGGAGTTCTTCCAGTACGGCTGCCCGCCCCACGGCGGTTTCGGTCTGGGCATCGACCGCCTGACCATGCTGCTGTGCGGCCTGACCATCAAGGATGCCGAGTTCCTGTTCCGCGGCCCCAACCGTCTGACCCCGTAATTTTATAGAGATCATACCGAGAGCTGCTGCGCATTTTGCACGGCAGCTCTCTTTTTGTTGGATGGTTTAGAATGGTGGACTCACCCTCTCAGTCAAATCCTTCGGATTTGCCAGCTCCCCCGAAAGGGGGAGCTTCTGACGCATCCGCAAGGCTTGCATTTTATCTGGAAAACTGCGCCGTTACTGCAAAAAGCTCCCCCTTCGGGGGAGCTGGCGAACGAATGTGAGCCTGAGAGGGTTCAGCATGCTGAAAGCAAACAGGTAGCCCCTCCACAGCGCCGCGCTTTCGCAGAAAGCGGCGCTGTAAATGCTGTTTTCCTCTACGACCCCATCTGTGAAAAAGCAATTCAGGAAAATCCGCAGATTTTCCTGAATTGCAATTATAAAATAAATTTTCCGCTGAATATGCCCAGAGCAAGGCGGAGGGCATTCAAAATCGTTCCGGCATAATGCCCCGCCCTGTTTCATACGATTACAACAAGCGGACCGGAATCCTGTCCGGTGCACAGCGCAAACGGGAAGGGGAGAGCAATTTGGCAAATCAGGAACAGAAGAGCATCTGCCGCGAGATCGGCGCACGCACCGGCGGAGATATCTACATTGGGGTGGTTGGCCCGGTGCGCAGCGGCAAATCCACCTTTATCAAGCGTTTCATGGAACAGCTGGTGTTGCCCGCCATCGGCCCGGCGGCTGCGCGGGAGCGTGCCCGGGACGAGCTGCCCCAGTCGGCAGCGGGCCGCACCATCATGACTACGGAACCAAAATTCATCCCGGAAGCAGCCGTGCCCCTGCAGTTGGAGGGCGGCGGCGAGTGCCGGGTGCGGCTCATCGACTGCGTGGGTTACATGGTGGAGGGGGCTATGGGCCACGAAGAGAACGACAAGCCCCGCATGGTCAAAAGCCCGTGGTTCGACCACGAGGTGCCCTTCGACCTTGCCGCCGAGACCGGCACCCGCAAGGTGATCTGCGAACATTCCACCATCGGCATCGTGGTCACCACCGACGGCTCTGTGAGTGACATCCCGCGGGAGGGCTATGCCAGAACCGAGAAGCGCATCGTGGAAGAACTGGATGCGCTGGGCAAGCCCTACATCATCCTGCTCAACAGCACCCACCCGGATGCGCCGGAGACGAAGCAGCTGGCCGAGGGCATGGCCCGGGACTACGACCACACCGTGCTGCCGGTGAGCTGCGTGGATCTGGACGCGGAGGCACTCGGCAGCATCCTGCGGCAGGTTCTGTACGAGTTCCCGGTGCAGGAGCTGGATTTTGCCCTGCCGCGCTGGGTCACGATGTTGGAAAATGGCCACTGGCTGCAAACGCAGGTGTACGATGCGGCCATGCAGCTGGCGGCAAAGGTCTCCCGCATGAAGGATGTACCTCCGGAACAGACGCACCTGCGCTGGAATGTGACGCGGTGCAGCGCTCGGCCATCAGCGGCATCGACCTTGCGAACGGCAGTGTGCGCATCACGGTGGAGCTGAAGCCGGAAATTTTCTATCAGGTGCTGAGCGAGCAGACCGGCCTTGCCATTGGCGACGAAGCGGGCCTGATGCCCTGCATCATGGAGCTGGCAAAGGCCAAACGGGAGTACGAGAAGGTGCGCAGCGCCCTTGAGCAGGTGGAAGCCACCGGCTATGGCATCGTGATGCCCACGGTCAGCGAGCTGAAACTGGAACAGCCCCAGATCGTGCGGCAGGGCACGAACTACGGCGTGCGGCTGGAAGCCTGCGCGCCCTCCATCCAGATGATGAAGGCCACCATCCACACCGAGATCAGCCCCATCGTGGGCACCGAAAAGCAGAGCGAGGACCTTGCCCGCAGCCTGCTGGCCGGCTTTGAGGACGACCCGGAAAAGCTGTGGGAGTCCAACATCTTTGGCAAGAGCCTGCACGAGCTGGTGAACGAAGGACTGCAGAACAAGCTACTGCACATGCCGCAGGAGGCCCGCACCCGCCTGCAGGAAACGCTGGAACGGGTCATCAATGAGGCTGCACCGGGCTCATCTGCATTCTGATCTGACCGCTACAAAACAGAAGAGGGAAGCGCCGCGCGGGTGCCTCCCTCTTTTATTTGTTCACTTTTTCTTCTTCGGTCAGCTTATTGATGAGCATTTTGGTAGATCTCGTTGCCCTTGAGGATGAACTGCTTTTTTACCAGCTCGGCGGTCAGCGGTCCGGTGTGCCGAGATCCAGACAGAACAGCTCACTGTCCAGCCCTTTCACCGTGCAGCGGATGGTGCAGTGGCCGTCCTCTTTTTCGGTAATGCTGGCACTGTACTTGGCTTCCTTGCGGGCCCATGTCTGGCAGCGCAGCACAGCGGCCACAGCGCGCTCCCGCACACTGCGGGGCAGGTCGTAGGCAAGCTCCTGCGCCACTTTGCGGCCCTTCTCGGTGATGGTGTAGCTGCCCTTTGTCAGGGTGACGAGCTGCTGCCTGGTGATATCGTCCAGACACGAGCCGATCTCGAAATAGTTCACCAGCGCTTCTTCCATCAGGCGTTTTCGATCTCCTGCCGGGTAATGGGTCCGGCATTTTTGACCAGATAGCACAGCAGCAGCCGGATCTCGGTGCTGCTGGTCAACCCGCCGGGACGTACACCGGCAGTAAAAGCATCATTGGCGGCCATCGTTCCATACATCCCCCTTGCATTCCTTTTCTTTTATAGTATAAAGGCTTTCACGCGATTGCAAGCCGCAGCGGCAAAATCTGTCTCAATGCGCTTGGGGCTTTCCGGCGTGGAGTACACCCAGTGGTCCAGATGGCCCTCGGTGATGAAATACTTCAGCTCGAACCGGTGGCGCTGGCTCAGGGCGTGGTTCACGATCACCAGCTTGATCTTCATTTTTTCCGGCAGGATGTTCTTGATGTAGACGCTCACCGCCTGCCCGGGCACAAGGTCGGTGCAGCTCTCGGCAAGGCCCGCGAGGTTGGGCGCGATCTCGATAAAGGTGCCGTATTCCTCCACGCTGCGCACGATACCTACCACGGTCTCACCCACGGTGAACCCGGCCGCATTTTCCTCCCATGTGCCCAGCAGTTCCCGGATGGTCAGCACAAAGCGGCCCTGTACATCCCGGTTCTTGACGGCGCACAAGATCTGCTGGCCCACGCTCACCCGGTCGGCGGGGGGAGGAGATGCGGCTCACCGACATGCAGTCGATGGGCAGCAGGGCACTGATGCCGCAGCCCACATCACAGAACGCGCCAAACGGCTCGATATGGGTCACGGTGCAGGGCAGGATATCGCCGGGCTGCAGGCGTCCAGATAGTCGGCCTTGCACATCTGCTGCGCCAGCGCGCGGGAGAGCCGGTAGAAGGGCTGACCGTTCTCATCGGTGTCCAGCGCTTCGATCACAAAGCAGGTGGGACGGCCCACCCTCGTCAGCACCGCAATGTCCCGCACGGTGCCGTTTGCGGCACCATCGGCGCACTGGGCAAAGGGCATCACGGCTCTCACCCCGCCGATCTCGAACCGCAGCTGGCGCTGGGTATCAAAGGCCAGAGCAGTGGCCTGCAGGATCTCGCGGTTTGCCATGGCGGCGCGCAGTTCAGTGGGGGACAGGCGCGCAGCAGAACGGTAGTTGCCTTCGGTACGGTAAGCTTGCATCATCTTTCATTCCTCTTTCTCTGCTTTTTAGGCCGTGCTTGGAACGGCAGCGGCCTTTCTGTTAAAACTTATGCATCCGCATGGGCGGATATTTGCATTTTGTGCGGCTTTGCATTATACTATATCTGTATGCGCAGCAAACCGGCACGCCGGGCTTTGCGCACACACCGCCTGCTGTTTTGGGCAGGCAGAAGGGAGAAGCAGAGCTATGGACATTGCTGTAGGCGATACCATCCTCACCCGCAAAAAGCACCCCTGCGGAGCGTCCAGCTTCGAGGTGCTGCGCGTCGGCATGGATTTAAGATCCGGTGTACCGGCTGTGGGCGCGAGGTGATGCTGCCGCGTGCTAAAATTGAAAAGAACATCAAAAAGGTGGTAAAACCCGGGCAGGCCTAGCGCCCGGCGCAGCACGCATCCGGGGCGGAAAGGCCCCGGAGCCGTTCGGCTGCACGAACATGAATCTGAGTTTGTAAGGAGAACTGCCGGAATTATGCCGAACATGTTTACCCAGATGGATGCTGTCTGCCACCGCTTTGAAGAACTTTCCATCCGCCTGAACCAGCCGGATACCGCCGCAGACCCTGCGCTTTTCCGCAGCTGATGCGGGAGTACCACGATGCAGAACCTGTGGTGCAGGCCTACCGCGCGTGGCAGACCGCACAGGATCATCTGGCACAGGCCAAAGCTCTGCTGGAAGAACCGGGCGCACTTGACCCGGACTTCAAGCAGATGATACAGCAGGAAATCAGCGAAAAAAAGTCAAGATGTGGAAAAGCTGGAAAATAATCTCAAAATTCTGCTGCTGCCCAAGGATGTGAACGATGGCAAAAAATGTCATTGTGGAGATCCGCGGCGGCGCAGGAGGGGAGGAAGCTGCCCTGTTTGCCCACAGCCTGCTGCGCATGTACACCATGTATGTGCAAAGCAGGGGCTGGCAGCTGGAAATGCTCAACCTCAACGAGACGGAGCTTGGCGGCGTGAGGGAAGCCATCTTTTCGGTGGACGGTGCCGGGGCCTACAACCGCCTCAAGTACGAGAGCGGTGTGCACCGTGTGCAGCGCGTGCCGGAGACCGAGACGCAGGGCCGCATCCACACCTCCACGGCCACGGTGGCTGTGATGCCGCAGGCCGAAGAGGTGGACTTTGCGCTGGACATGAAGGACCTGCGCATCGACACCTTCCGCTCCTCGCGCGGGCGGTCAGCACATCAACAAAAACCTCCAGCGCCATCCGTGTGACACATCTCCCCACCGGCATGGTGGTAGAATGCCAGAACGAGCGCAGCCAGTTCCAGAACAAGGACAAGGCGCTGGAGATCCTGCGCAGCCGCCTGCTGGCCCAGAAGCAGAAACAGCAGCAGGATGCCATCAACGCCAGCCGTCAGGGGCAGGTGGGCACCGGCGACCGCAGCGAAAAGATCCGCACCTACAACTTCCCGCAGGACCGCTGCACCGACCACCGCATCGGCCTGACCGTGCACAATCTTTCCAAGATCATGGACGGCAATCTGGACGAGCTGATCGACGCACTGGCCACCCGCGAACAGGCCGAAAAGCTGCAAAAGCTCAACGAGCAGGGCTGAAATGCGGTTTTGAAAATAAAACGATATCCTGTCGATAAATGCTGAAAAGCATAAATACTTTACAGATAGAAAAGAACGATGATCCGTATGGAAATGAAAACTGAAATTTTGCCCGCATCGGACGAAAAGAGCATTGAAAAAGCCGCTGCCCTGCTGCAGAACGGTGAGCTGGTGGCCCTGCCCACCGAGACGGTTTACGGCATTGCTGCCGATGCCCGCAACGGCGAGGCTGTGAAGAAGATCTTTGTGGCCAAGGGCCGCCCGCAGGACAATCCCCTGATCGTCCACGTCACCGGACCGGAAATGCTGCCCGCCTTGTCAGCGAGGTGCCGGAGCGCGCCCAGCTGCTGATGGCTGCGTTCTGCCCCGGCCCGCTCACCATCATTATGCCCCGCGGCCCGGAGGTGGCAGCAGAGTGCTGTGCCGGTCTGGACACCGTGGGCATCCCGGATGCCCAGCCACCCGGTGGCCCGCGCCGTCATTGAAAAGAGCGGCTGCGCCTTTGCTGCCCCCAGCGCCAATCTTTCCGGCAAGCCCAGCCCCACCAACGCGCAGGATGTGTTCACCGATATGGACGGCCGCCTGCCGCTGATTTTGGACGGCGGCGAGTGCGACGTGGGCGTAGAAAGCACTGTGGTGTCGGTGGTGGGCGAAAAGCCCACCCTGTTCCGCCCGGGCCACATCACGCTGGAGGACCTCGAGCGTGCCCTCGGCGAAGAGGTGGAAGTGTCCAAAGCCATCCTCGAAAAGCTGCCGGAGGGTGCTGTGGTGCGCAGCCCTGGCATGAAGTACAAGCACTACGCCCCCAAGGCGGATGTGACCTTGCTGGACGGCACCTTTGAGCAGTTCAAAGCCTATGTGGATGCCCACGCCGAGCAGAATCCCAGCTGCCTGTGCTTTACCGGCGAGGCGGAAAAGCTGGGTGTGCCCTGCGTGGAGTATGGACGCGAGGGCGACGGTGCCGATCAGGCAAAGCACATCTTCCGCTGCCTGCGCGCGCTGGATGAGCAGGGCGATGCCGTGGTCTACGCCCGCTGCCCGCAGAAGGACGGCCTTTCCATGGCGGTGTACAACCGCCTGATCCGCGCTGCGGCCTTCCGGGTGATCAAGCTATGATCGCGCTTGGCATCACGGGCCGCAGCGGCTGCGGCAAATCCACGGTCACGGCGGTGTTTTCGGCCCACGGTGTGCCGCTGGCCGATGCCGACCAGATCAGCCGCGAGATTTTACTGCCCGGCTCGCCGCTGCTGCCCCGGCTGGCTCAGCGGTTCGGCGCAGACATTTTAAAAGCAGACGGCACATTGGACCGCCGCCTGCTGGCTGACCGCGCCTTTGCCACCCCGGAAGGCAAGGCGGCGCTGGACAGCCTGACCCACCCGGAGATCGTGCGCCGCATCCGTGCGGCAAAGCAGGCAGCACAGGATGCCGGTGCACCGCTGTTCGTGCTGGATGGCGCGGTCATCGTGGGGACTGCGGCGCAGGCCGAGTGTGACCGCCTGTGCGTGGTCACGGCACCGTTTGAGACCAGTGTGGCCCGCATCGTGGCCCGGGACGGCATCTCGGCGAGATGGCCGCCCGCCGCCTGAACGCCCAGACATCGGAAAGCACCCTCACCGCGCAGGCAGACTATGTGCTGCGCAACGATTCCAGCCTTGCACATCTGCAGGCTGCGGCAGAGCAGCTCTGCACAAAGCTTCTGGCAGAAGGAGGTGCGGGAAAAGAGCTTTGAACAAACGATATAACGAACAAGATCCTGCACCGCAGTACGACCCGGAGACGGCCCGCATCCGCCGCGCTCTCCGCGCCCAGAAGGCACGCCGCCGCAAAAAAGACGCGCCGCGCAGGCTGTTCCTGCTGGGCATGGCGCTGATCCTGCTGTTTGTGCTGGTGCCCAACTTGTGGGGCAGGGCAGAACGGCTTTTATACCCCCGCAAGTACGAAGTGCTGGTGGACCAGTGGGCGGAGACTTACGGCCTTGACCCGCTTCTGGTGGATGCCTTCATCCGCACCGAAAGCGGCTTTGACCCGCAGGCCACCTCCACTGTGGATGCCCGGGGTCTGATGCAGATGACCGAGGAGACCTTTATCTGGCTGCGCAGCAAGATCGCACCGGACGAAGGACTGCTCTTTGCAAATCTCTACGACCCGGAGACCAGCATCCGGTTCGGATGCTATTACCTGCACCTGTGCATGGAGCGCTACAACGGCGATGTTGCCACTGCCGCTGCCGCTTATCACAGCGGGTGGGGCACGGTAGATGCTCTTTTACAGATGGAAGAGCACTCCGCAGACGGCGAAACGCTGCAGGGCTTTCCCTATAACCAGATGAACCACTACGTAAAAAAGATCACTTCCTGCTATGCGCGGTATCAGCGTATCTATGCAGAAAGCTGAGAGGAGATAAGGAACATGAGCGAGAAACTTACCGCAAAGCAGGCTGCCGAACAGCTGCTTTACAAGCCGGAGTACGCCGCCGACAAGAGCGCCGACGTGAAGGAGAAGGCTGCAGCATTTGCCGAAGGCTACAAAGCCTTCCTGAACGCTGCCAAGACCGAGCGCGAAGCTGCCGCCGCCAGCGAAAAGCTGCTGCTGGAGGCCGGTTACGAAAAGTTTGAGCCGAAAAAGACCTATGCCCCCGGCCAGAAGATCTACTTTGTGCAGGAGCACAAGGCGGTGGTGGCCGCTACCATCGGCCGGAGATCTTTTGAGGAGGGCTTCCGTCTGGTGATCGCCCACATCGACAGCCCCCGTCTGGACCTGCGCCCGAACCCGCTGTACGAAGCAGACCACCTCAGCTACTTCAAGACCCACTATTACGGCGGCATCCGCAAGTACCAGTGGGGCACCATGCCGCTGGCCATCCACGGCGTGTTCACCCGTGCCGATGGCTCCAGCGTGTCCTTTGCAGTGGGTGAGGACGAGAATGACCCCGTGTTCTGCATCACCGACCTGCTGCCCCATCTGGGTGCCGAGCAGAACGACCGCAAGCTCAGCGAGGGCATCAAGGCCGAAGAGCTGAACGTGCTCATCGGCTCCGACGCTGTGGAGGATGCCGACATCAAGGAGGCCGTCAAGCTGAACACCCTGATGCTGCTGCACGAAAAGTACGGCATCACCGAGCGGGACTTCACCCGCGCTGAGATCGAGGTGGTGCCCGCCCATAAGGCCCGGGACGTGGGCTTGACCGCTCCATGGTGGGCGGTTTACGGTCACGATGACCGTGTGGACGCATACCCCGCCCTTATGGCCGAGATCGAGACGAAAGATCCTGTGCACACCACCGTCTGCGTGCTGACCGATAAGGAAGAGATCGGCTCCGACGGTGTGACCGGCATGCAGAGCATGTATGTGTTCCACTTTATGCAGCTGCTGTGCCGCGCCGCCGGTCAGGACGACATCCTTGCCTTCCAGAACAGCGTGTGTCTCTCCGCCGATGTGACCGCCGCCTACGACCCCTCCTGGGCAAATGCCTTCGAGCCGCAGAACGGTACTTACGCAGGCCGCGGCGTGGCCTTCTTCAAGTACACCGGCAGCCGCGGCAAGAGCTCTGCCAGCGATGCTTCCGCCGAGCTGGTAGGGGATATCACCCGCCTGCTGGATGCCAACGGCGTGGCATGGCAGATCGGTGAGCTGGGCCGTCTGGACCTTGGCGGCGGCGGCACCATTGCCAAGTACGTGGCCAACCGCGGCATCCCGGTGTTGGACATCGGCGTGCCGGTGCTGTCCATGCACTCGCCCTTCGAGGTCATCCATAAGACCGACCTGTACATGGCCTACCGTACCTTCTTGCTGTTCTGCCAGAACGCGGAATAAAGATTTAGCCCCGGATCGCCCGCAGCCGCGCGCATTCCGGGGGCTTTTTTTCAAAAAAATGCTTGACCTTCAAGTGTCTTTAAGGTGTAATGTGAGTGCGGAGGTGAAGCAAATGAACATCAAACAGGCTTCGAAACAGAGCGGGGTGTCTGCCCCCAATATCCGCTTCTATGAAAAAGAAGGACTTCTGAATCCCGCCCGGCTGCCTGGCAACGACTACCGTGATTACACGGAACAGGACATCCGCACTCTCCGGTTCATCCGGATGCTGCGGATGCTGGATGTGCCGCTTCCGGTCATCCGATCCGTGCTTGCAGGCGATGCATCGCTGGGGAGTGTCCTGCGGGAGCAAAAGACCGCACTGGAACAGCGCGCAAAGCAGCTGGAAGGGGCGGCGCGTTTTTGTGCAGAACGTGGCCCGGCAGGACCCGTCTGTGGCATCACTGGATGTGGACGCCTGCCTGTCCCGGATGGAAAAGCCTGCCGTACAGGGTGCGTTCTGTTCTGGCTGGCTGCAGGATTACCGCACGCTGGCACAGGTGCAGCACCAGAGGCATTTTTCCTTTATTCCGGAGGGCAGCATCAACACCCCGCAGGAGTTCACAGCGGCCCTGCAGACCTACGCAAAGGCCAACGGGATGCAGTTCAGCCTTGAAAAGAGGGGATGTACCCGGAGTTTTCGCTGGATGGCATTCCGTATAAAGCTTACCGAAACCCGGGCAAGTACCGGGATGAAATCTGCTGCGATGCCGTGCATCCCGAGCAGCTTGACACCGGGCTTCCCTCCCGGCGGGAAAAGCTGCTGCGCATCGCGCGTATCGTGCTGCCGCCGGTGTGCACCTTTGCCGCCATCATGGCGGCAGGGTGGGTAGTCACCGGCGGTGGCAGGCTGGCTCTGGCTAGCGGCGCTGGCATCCGGCGGGGTGCTGCTGGGGCGCTGCATGGAAAAGTGGCTGTAAGGAGCATCACCCCAGCGGCAGCGCTTCGGCCACCGTCAGAAAGGTGTAGCCGTTGTCTGCATACCACCGGATAATGTCCGGCAGTGCTTCGGCGGTGGTGTGTGTGGAGGAAGAATCGTGCATCAGAACGATGCAGTTCGTCTGCTGCCCGGTCTCGTGCACCACATTGCGGTAATGGTGCCCGCGCTTGGGTGCCCGCCCACGGCATCCTCGGCGCACACGTTCCAGTCCACCCAATGCCAGCCTTTCTGCTCTACTTCGGCTTTCAGCTGCTTCATCAGGCCTTTGCCGCCGTAGCGCCGACTGACGGTGTTGGTGCTGCCGCCCGGAAACCGTAGATACCGGATGCTCTCGGCATCCACATAGGGCGCAATGCGCTCCTTTAAAAGGGCAATGTCCTCCCAATAAGCGTCGCTGCTGCGGTAGATATCGCTGTACTCGTGGGAAGCAGAGTGCAGCGCGATCTGGTGCCCGGCGCTGACCGCTTCGGTGAGCAGGGGCAGATACTTCTCGTTGTAACCGGTAGCCACCACAAAAAATGTGGCGTGCACTCCGGCCGCGTTCAGCGCGCTGAGCACATCCGGTGTGGTCTTGCTGGGGCCGTCGTCAAAGGTCAGGCAGACCACTTTTCCGGCAGCGGCTGGGCAGCAGGTTCCTGCTGCTCCTGTGCCAGAGCCGAAACGGCGGGGGAGAGCATCGAAGTGTCCGGTGCCGGGGTAAGATCCTGCGCCTGACATCCGGTGACGACCGGCGGCGCAGCAGATACAAACCCCATAATGAGGGCGAACAGCATCACGGCCGCAACTCTGGCCCGCCTGCGCCGTGCGAGATATTCTGCAAGCTTCAAGAGCAAAACCTCCTTTGTCTGTTTGGTTTGCTCTTATCAGAATATGAACGACGGCGGATTCTATGAAAAAATCAGCCCACCCGCTGGCGTTTTATCCAGCCGCATCTTATCAGCGATCATCGCGATGAACTCCGAGTTTGTGGGTTTCCCCCGCAGGTTATGGATGGTGTAGCCGAAGTAGCTGTTGAGGGTATCCACATCGCCCCGGTCCCATGCCACCTCGATGGCGTGGCGGATGGCGCGCTCCACCCGGCTGGCGGTGGTGCCGTTTTTCTTGGCGATTTCCGGGTACAGGCGCTTGGTCACGGCGTTGATATACTCCGGCTCGTTCATGGTGAGCAGGATGGCATCCCGCAGGAACTGGTAGCCCTTGATGTGGGCAGGGACGCCGATCTGATGCAGGATCTCGGTAACGGTCAGCTCATCGCTGTCCACGCTGGTGTGCAGGATGTGCTTTTCCGGGCCAAGTGCCGCCTTGAGCACCCGTGCGGCAAGCACGGTCTCATCAAAGGGCTTTACAAAGTAGTAGGCAAAGCCTTCGTCCAGCAGCTCCTGTACCATCTCTTCGCTCTGGAAGGCACCGGTCACGAAGAAGGAGGTGTGCCGCTCACCGGCGGCATTGTAGCGCTGCTTTACCGCAAGGGCATCCAGACCGGGCATAAAAGCATCCAGCAGGACCACCTGCGGGCGCACGGTGAGCATTTTCTGCAGGACCTTGTTGCCGTCCTTTTCCACAACGGTCACGTCCACGCCCTTCTGCTCCAGCGCTTCGCGGCAGGCGGCAGTGAACGGGGCACCAGTATCCGACATCAAAAATCTAACTTTGTCCATGGTTGTTTCCTCCAATGTGTGCAGTTCCCTTAACACCATGGATTTTACCATAATTTTCCAGAACTTTCAACGGTTTATATTGGTAAATTTTGGCAAAGAAAATCGAAATGCGCAAATTTTTTTTTGCAGATCAGCTTTATGGCTGCGCAGCATCGTCTGTTTTTTCAACAGCGCGGGCCTGCTTGAGCATGGTCTGAGCAAAAAATGCCGTAGCCCCGCGTGGGGTCGTTTACCAGCACATGGGTCACTGCACCCACCAGTCTGCCGTTCTGCAGGATGGGACTGCCGCTCATGCCCTGCACGATGCCGCCGGTTTTGGCAAGCAGCTGCCGGTCGGTCACGCGCAGGATCATGTTGCGGTGGGGGTCTGCGTCGTTTACCTTTTCAATGCGGATGCGGTATGCCTTGGGCACCTCGCCGTCCACAGTCGTCCAGATCTCGGCATCGCCCGGCACCACCTCCTGCGCAAAAGCCATCTCCAGCTCCGGGCCGGAAAATGCAGCCCGTGTTCTGCCATAGACCCCGGTCTTGCTGTTGATGCAGATGCTGCCAAGCGCATGGGTGCTCAGAAAGCGGCCCTTCAGCTCACCGGGGCTGCCCACGGTGCCGCTGGTACACCCCACGATCTGGCAGGGGACGATCTCGCCGCTGCGCAGGGCCACGCTCTCACCGGTGTCGCTGTCGCTGATGGGGTGGCCAAGCCCGGCAAACACCCCGGCGACATTGTCCACAAAGGTCATGGTGCCTACCCCGGCGGAAGAATCCCGCACCCACATCCCGGCGCGCCACTGCCCGGCGGTGCCGTCCCACACGGGAGTCAGCCGGGTCTGGAATTGCTCACCATTGCGGATATAGACCACCTGCACCGGTGCGCCTGCGGCCGTTTCCAGAGCATCGTGCACGGCGTCGTTCGTCTCGGTCAGGGTGTCGTCCATGCGCACCACCCGGTCGCCCAGCCGCAGCCCGGCCTTCTTGGCGGGGTTTGCGGTGCCGTCCGGGGTGTTCAGGTCGGAAAAGCCCACAATGAGCGCACCCTCGGAGAACATCTTAACGCCGAAAGGCGTACCGCACACGGTTACCACCGGACGTGTTTCCACCAGAGCGCGCACAGTCTTGACGGGCAGCCACCCGCCAATGGACAAAGTGGCCTGATAGCTGCCCGCAGCCTGCGTGCTGGCCGCGTTGCGGGAGCCAGCGGTGCGCAGCGGCTGCACATAGGCAAAACGGGGCAGGGTAAGGGTCTGGCCGGGTTCCAGCAAAATTTCAGCAGGCAGACTGTGCCACAGCCAGCCCAGCACCGCCAGCGCGGCCACCAGAAGATAAGCTGCCGCAATGCTGCCAGCGCGGCGTAGTTTTGATCTGCGCATCGGCAAAAGCCCCTTTCCGCCATGGAAAATGATACGATCGTCCGGCGATAGTATGCGCTGTGAAGGGCGGAAATATCAATGCAGTGATTGACTTTTGCCGCCGGAACTGATACTATATTAAGGCGGTTTGGCCGCAGCTGCAGAATAGAAGAATAACGCGGGTATGGTGGAATTGGCAGACGCGCAGGATTTAGGTTCCTGTGCCGCAAGGCGTGTGGGTTCGACCCCCACTACCCGCATACAAAGAAAAAGCGCGATGGTTCGTACAGAACCAGCGTGCTTTTTCTTATCGTGGTAACACTTTTGGTAACACTATTAAGTTTTCAGGCTGCCCTCACTAGCGCATTATACAACATCTCAATGAACTGTACCGCGCTTGGACACCCAGTCAGCGGATAGCCTGCCAGCTGCTGCACATACTCCGGGTTTGTGAGCCATGCACCTTTAGCTGCCCGGCGTACAGCGCTTTGAATCGCTTTTGGCTCACATCTTCTGCGGTCGGCGATAGGGGTATAGATATCTTTCTCAACGGCCTGCAGGCGGTCTTCCTGCTCACAGACCAGCTCAAGACACTGGCACAGGATACTGTAGGCGCTCAGATTACGTGTAATGCCCATCGGGCGCAGCAAATCATTGACCTGAGTGGACAATTCGGAAACGATCATAGTTGACACATCCTTTCTATGCGTCAACTCTAACCGAAAAATACTTAAAATTTACCAATTACGTCGATATACGTCGTAAAGCGTCGAAACACGCCAAACAAAAACAGCCCCGAGGAACCGTCAGGCTCCCCGGGGCTGCTGCTATGTATGGCTATTTTGGGCAGGGCGGCTTACTTTCCCTGTGCCTTCAGCTTGTCGTATGTCTGGTCTGCCTGAAGGGCTGCGGGGGTGAAGCTGTTGTTCTTCCACCACGCGACCAGCGCGGCAACGGTGGTGATGCCAGCGGTGACCAGCTGCTCCACGGTCTGGCTCTCGATGGGCAGCACGGGTTTGCCCAGTGCGGACAGCACCTGATTGGTCAGGGCCAGCAGCAGGCAGGCGGTGCGGGCAATGGTGCCTGCGGAGATGGTGGGGGCGTTGTAGGTGTGTGCGTTCATAGTCAGTTCCTTTCTCTTTCGTGTTCGTCTGCTTCTAAATCAGCGATGCGGTGGTTGGCCACCTTCATCTGCTCTTCCAAAATGGGGACGCGGCGGGCAAAATTGTTGTGCTCCCGCACCTCCCGGGTCAGCTCTTCCAGCTTGGTGTCGGTCACGGCCTGACTGCGGCTGTTGGCGATCAGCACGCCGATCAGGGTCACCGCACCGGCAAGGATGGCTGAGATGATGCTTTCCACTGGTTTCACACCTCCATCACGGGGATTCCATAATCCTCTGCGCACTGGTGTTCGATACGGCAGCCGCGGGCATTCTTCCAGCCAGGTGCGAAAATTGCCACATCGGCCTTTGCAAGGAACTCGATGCTCCGGGCCAGATAGTCCAGCGGCTTTGCTGCCGGGCCGAAATCATCAAAGAAGGTTTCCAGCGGAGCCACATCTTCACCCAACAGAGCCTTTGCCTTGCTGATCGCGGAGGTGCGTTCCTGAAGTACCTGTTCATCGGACAAGCCACCCATGGGCTGGCTGATAAAAATAGTCTTGCTCATGTTATTCACCTCACAGCGTCCACCGGCTCTTGTTCGGGCGGGTGTCTACGTGCACCCAGCCCTTTGCCCGGCCTGCCTTGACCGGGTAGCGGCCCACGCCGCCCCAGCCGGGCATCAGGCTTTCGGCGTAGGCGGCCACAGCCAGCGGGTCAGTATCCTGCACCTGAATGTCCGCGGCCCGGCCCAGCAGGTGCTGGCTGGATCTGGAGCCGCCCACCTTTGCGTTGTGGCTGGCGGTGCGGTAGCCGCTGGTGATGGTCACGGGCTTGCCGAAGTGCTCCCGGATGCACTGCAGCAGCACCACAAGGCCCTCGTCAATGAGGATGGTGTCGGTGCCGTCGCGGCAGCGGAACTCCCGCACGCGGAACGCGGGGGAGAGCTGCGCTGCGCCGTCCTTCTTCAGGCTATACTGTTTGATCGCCATATGTATCACGTCCTTTCACGGGGTCAGGCCCCGATTTTCACGTTCTCTTCCAGCTACTGATCTGCCTTGCCCTCAGCGTCCTTACTGCGTGATTTCCTCAAAGCCGCTCTTGATGAGAATTGCCTTGACCTTCTCCTTCAGCAGGCGGGGGCAGCGCTCATACAGAGCCTTTGCCTCCTCCATAGTCTCAGCAGACATGATTTCCTGTGCCCACAACATCGCCATCATACGTACCAACCTTTCTAATGCTTGTGTGATTTTTATGCATAAACAATCTCGCTCATTTCAAGCAAGCACTGTTTCAACATCTCGTTTTTCTTTTTTGCAGTGCCGCCACCGTGTCCGGCAGCTTCTCCCGGGCTTCGGCCTTTTTGCGCGCTTCTTCCTGCGCGGCCAGCTCTTCGGCGGTGTAGCGGATGTATCTCTGCACTGGCATCTGCTCAGTCCATGCGGCCTGCGCAGGCACGCCCGGCACGTCGATGACCTTCCGCACATCCCTGCCGCCGCCGGGATACTCCGTTACGGTCTCGTAGTGGCTCACTTCCTCTACACCTTCCACAGCCGGGTGCTCCACTGGTTCGGTGTCGTCCACCAGATACCCAAGCGTCAGGTCAGGGTTTCAATGGCTGCACCGTTCTCGTCAATGATCTTCATGGTTCAAAACCTCCTTTCTCAGGCCACGCGCGCCAGATGTGCACATAGTAGGCGGCAGGCTGCACGGTGGCGCTGCGGCCGTAGATGGCATTAGACTTGGATGCATCCGGGAAGGTCAGAGACACCGCAGCAACAAAGGCTGTCTCCCAGTTCTCTTGTTCTGTTTTCTCCGCTGTAAAGAGCAAGGCCAAGTTCATGCGCCCTCTGCTTCAGCTTAAGAATATCGCCCTCGATCAGGGCTTTCGGATAGGTATAGTCTCCCGCAACCTTAACAAGGCCCGGTCTTTTTGCTTGCAAACTTCATGCCCTCGACAATAACGCCGTAGGCACCAGCTGCCTTGAACTTTTCAAGGTTTTCGTAAACTTCTCCGTATACCTCATGCATGTACGGCTGAATCCTGACGATCAGGCGCTTCACACTCGGAGCAACCTTTCTCGCAATTTCCAGACGTTCTTCAAACGATGGTGCGCCTTCTTCGAGCTTGTCATAGCTGCTGCACACCACTGATCTGCACAACGCAGTTGCACTTCTTCAGCAGTTCGAGATATTCAGGCTCTGCGATGATCCTTCCCTTTGTCGAAACAACAAAGGGGTATTTGGTTTCAGCAAAGACGCGCAGAGCGTTGTAGCTCATGCGGTAATAGCGCTCACAAGGCTGGAAAGGGTCGCTCACGCCCCCCAGTGCAACGGAATATTCCAGTCACACCAGTTGGTCTCAGACGTTCGCTTTCCCTGAATGCAACGCTCTGTCATGAGCCGCTCTCCCTGAATCTTCTGAATCCGCTCAAGCCAGTCAGGAAGCAGCTTGTCCTGCCACTTGCAGTGCTGTATGACATCGTCAAACTGCCTGTTCTGCGATATCATCGGCCGTCCGAAGGTCTGACTTTGCCCAGACCGTGGAAATCGCCTTCCGGCTCTCGTCTGTTTGGGGCTTGCCGAAATAGGCATCTGCCACGGCCAGCAGTTCGATGATCTTCTCCATCGTCAATCATATCACCCCCCCTTGAAGATGTCTGCATAGACATCCGCTGCAGATCTGGATGTATTGCCCGGTGCAGGCTTGTTCTGTTGCTGCTCACGGTCACGGGATATCCACCCGGATGCTGCTGCCTTCCAGTTCTTCATGGGATTCCGGCCCACCTTCCAGCCGTTGGATTCGTAATAGGCATGGAACCGAATAGCCTGCGCTTCTGTGCCACCTTTCTCCGCAAAGTAACTTTTCACCGTTTCAACATCCGGCGGTGAAAACCTGCTTTTGGGGGTAGGGGGCAGCGCTTCAGCGCTATTACTATCAGATACTTTAGTATCTGAGTAATTATTAGTTTTTAATTTTAGGGGGCTATTGGTTTCGTTTGGTTTCTCAGAAAAACCAATTGGTTCCGTTTTGGTTATCGTCAAAACCTTTTGGTTTCCGTCGGTTTTTCTTTTGGCCTGCCGCCCTTTTCGGCCTGCTTCTCGGTGTGCAGTAATAGCACGTCTGTACGTCTCAATATTCCCGTCAAGCGCTTCCCTCTGAGATTCAAACGCCACCTGTTCGATAGGCTCAAGCCCTTCCGGTTCACTCCCCGGTTTCCACATAGTCCCGCATTGCATTCACAACATGCCTGAATGCCGCATCATCAAGAATGTCAAGAAGTTTGAACGATGTGAACAGGATCAACAAGCCTTTCGGGCGAGCCATTTCAATATCGTCCACTACTAACCACCTCCTTCCCGTTTTGAAAACCAAACGCTTTTCGTAAAAACCATTTGGTTTTATTTGGCTTTTACAGGTCAATGATCTTAACCTCACGCCGAGCCGATAACGTTCCGGCACTGCTGTTTGATGCGGGGGATCGCAACAGCGCTGCTTTTGAGGAACTTCTTCGTGCTTGGGGTGCAGGCCAGATACAGCGTAACGCCGTCCAGACTGGCCTTGGTTCCGCGCAGGTTGTCCGCAATGAACTTGTCACCGTAGACCTCAACACGGCGAATAACCTCTCCCCAGTTCGCAAAATCCTTGCCCGGATACTTCGTAGGGGTTGGCTTCCGATTCAGCCTGCGGGCTGTTCTGGCTCTTGAGGTCGTTCAGGGCATCCAGCATTGCCGTCATGCAGGAACTGCACACCTTGATCTCGTTCTGAAGCTCAACAAGGGCACTGTTCAGGCCCACCAGCTTGTCAATGGCCTTCTTCATGTCTTCGTTCTGCTGGTACAGGCGGCTGTCGATAGATTTCAGCAGGATACACACCCGGCTATCATCTGGGGTATCATTCGGTACATCCTCAAGCATGAAGTCGTATGCACCGTTGCGGATATTGACAACTGCCGACACGGAACGACCGATAATGGCTGCGACCTCTGCATCTGACAGGCCCTTACTAAGAAGAAGCTTTGCATTGCGCACCTCTTCCGGCGTAATATTTCTTTTTGCTCGCATTTTTCTCTCCCTCATTTCTGCCGCTCAGAACGGCAAATCTTCATCGTCGTTGATAACGGCAAAATCGTCCGTGCCGGTCTCAGCCGCCTGCTGGGCGCTCTGAGCGTTTATAGCTTCGCTGACATAAACTTTCCGTCTGTTCATCAAAACCCCGCGTAGACGTGCTGTCAGGGGCTTTCGAGCCGCAAAAGCTGACCTCACGCACCTGAATCTCATAGGCAGTGCGGTTGTTGCCCTGCTTGTCCTGATATTTCCGGGTCTGCAAGCTGCCATTGACGGCGATCATGCTGCCCTTGTCGAAATACTGGGAGATGAACTGCGCCGTCTTGCCCCACGCCACACAGGGGATAAAATCCGTCTCACGCTGCCCGTTTGCAGAGTAGCTGCGTTCGCAAGCGATGTCAAAGGAGCAGACCTCCTTGCCGCTTGTGGTGATGCGGAGTTCTGGGGTGTGGGTCAGGCGGCCCATAATTGCAATCGTGTCAGCATAGATCAGCCCTCCTTCGGCTGCTTCTGGGCACACGTCCAGCACAGGATGCGCCCAAACTTCTTCTTGGTGCTGGCGGCGGTCTCTGCCGGTTCCACGGTGCGGCCCTTATAGGTCACCGGCTGAAGTGGTTTGCCGCAGCAGGCGCAGATAAAGGGCTGTTCCTGTACAGGCTGCGATTTCGGGGCAGGAGCATTACGCTTCGGAGCAGGAGCTTCACGCTTCGGAGCAGGCTGCTTCTGCGGCTTGTTCACACCTGCGGGGTTTCGACCTTCTGCCGCATGATACTCGTCCGTGTCGGCATCCTTGGTATCGTCGATGCAGAACAGGCCGTTCAGGGCATACTTGCGGGCGTAACTGCTGGATGTTCCCGTCACCTGTGCAGCGTCCATCTTGGTTTTTTGCTCCGGCTCTCTTGCGTATGCCTTCACGGAAATGCAGCCACCATACAGATTCCCGCGACCAATGCGGTGCAAAGAGCCGCTTGTTCCATCTGTGTGCCGCAGGCGTAAATTTTGGGGTTGCCATCCGATCCCAGCTGGATTTTCAACTGAGCGTTCGGGTTGATTTTCATGCTCCTACCTCCTGATAGTCAGTTGCGGGGCCGCAGCTGTCCAATGTCCATCCAATGACCGGGTGCCATTCGCCATCTGCAAAAACCTGCATGCCGGTGTGGTTTTCGTCCTTGACTTGCCCGCCCAGCTGGTAGCAGCCGGATGCCCGGCTTCCATCCCAGCGGAACCACTTGTTCCAGAACGTCGGTGCCACGTATGCGCATCCGGTGGGTGCGTCGGCCCGCTTGGATGCAGGGGTGTAAGGTTTGCTCATGCGGATTCTCCTTTCTCAACAGTAGGGAAGAACAGCTCCCCGATTTCGTCCTGCCGGATGTCCAACAGTTCACAAATTGCTACGATCTCTTTACTTGTCCACGGCTGGTGCCCGTTCATCCGGGCGCTCATAGTGTACCGGCCAATGCCGCTATGTTCAGCGACTTCCTGATCGCGGTAGCCGCAGCTGTGGAACCGCCCCCGCAGCTTCCAGTACGGAATCTGCCGGAAGGTGCCGCGAATGGTTGATGTGTTCAACATTTTATTCCTCCTTCTTCTTGGCGGGCAGCCCATCCAGCAGGCTGTCCATCAGGGCGGCGTAGAACGGGTAGCCTTTGGCAACGATGGTCAGGCTGTCAAT
>ENA-OQAX01000057-OQAX01000057.1-human-gut-metagenome-genome-assembly--contig:-NODE-57-length-21578-cov-2.310615_pt1 | contig 21578 bp, 26 predicted proteins | sample MGYA00242741_ERZ504539 | MGnify/ENA primary metagenome ERZ504539 (study PRJEB26092, sample SAMD00036277) | human gut metagenome | host: Homo sapiens | study: EMG produced TPA metagenomics assembly of... | reverse complement strand
CCCAAGCCGACCGGGTAGCACACCGCAAACAGCACCGCCGACACCGCAAGGCCCACAGCGGGCATCACTTTTTTCAGCAGCGGTTCCAGCACACCGGTGAGCAGCATGGCGCTGCCCAGAAAGGTCAGCACACCGAACACCACCCGGTCCTCCGGCATGAAGACCAGCGTCACCACCGTGACCAGTGCCCCGGCAGCAAACACCTGTGCGCCGCGCTTCAGGGTGCGGTGTCCCAGCGGCACGCAGAAGCCGGACAGCAGGATGAACACCCAGCAGATGCTCTGCTGCCACAGCCGCCCCGGCCAGCCGATATACCAGTCCATCCAGATGCCGAACAGGAACATCATGTCCCAGCAGCATGGTACAGCATCATGCTGACCAGATCCAGTCCGCGCAGTTCGTCCAGCAGGGCGTAGCGGCTCGCCGGGGCCTTTTGCTGCACTCGTCGTTCGTTTTCCATTATCCATATTCCCCTTTGCTGTGTTTCGCAATACGATATGACAAATTATAAACCGCACTGCGGCACCTGTCAACCAGACATCTCAGGGGGTTGAAGGCAGCAAAAAACCGCTGCACAGCGGCAAAGCCATGCAGCGGTCAGAATGGATAACCGGGGAAACCTTATCAGACTTCGGTGTTGAAGTAGCGCTTCAGCAGGCCCTCAAAGCCGCGGCCGTGACGGGCCTCGTCCTTTGCCATCTCGTGAACGGTGTCGTGGATGGCATCCAGATTCAGGGCCTTTGCCTTCTTGGCCAGATCCATCTTGCCTGCACATGCGCCGCACTCGGCCTCGGCACGCATCATCAGGTTCTTCTTGGTGCTGTCGGTGACAACTTCGCCCAGCAGCTCTGCAAAGCGGGATGCGTGGTCTGCTTCCTCGTAGGCATAACGCTTGTAAGCCTCAGCAATCTCGGGGTAGCCCTCGCGCTCAGCCACACGAGCCATTGCCAGATACATGCCGACCTCGCTGCACTCACCCTCAAAGTTTGCGCGCAGGCCATCCACGATCTCCTGCGGCACGCCCTCGGCCTTGCCGATGCCCACAACATGCTCGGTGACGTAGGTGTTGCCGGTCTTTTCCACAAAAGCGGAAGCAGGAGCCTTGCAGACGGGGCACTGTGCCGGGATCTCGCCTTCAGCAATATAACCACAAACGGTGCAAACGTACTTCTTCATAAGAATAGACCTCCATCATTCTTTTTATATCAGTTAGAAAACAGGCTGGGCGGTGTTGGTACTCACCGGCCCTTGTCATGGCTCTATTATAGCGAATCATTCCTAGTTAGTCAAGGATAATTTTAAGAATAATTCCTATTTATTTTGCCTTACAGATAAATTCCGGCAGGGTCACTAAAAACCATCCTCAAAAACTGTGTGCTTTGCCCTGTGCACCTTAAAAACAGCAAAGCCGCCCTGCACACACAGGACGGCTTCTGCCTTGTTCTTCCTTCTTCTATGGGAGATCAGACCTGCAGGTTGCTGCTGGTAGCGGCTTCGGAGCCGTCGGCAGCATCAAACTCGTAGTCGTTGCCGGGCAGGATAGCGTTCAGCAGGATGCCTGCGATCGCGGCCACAGCCAGACCGGACAGATTGATGGTAACACCTGCAACGGCAAAGCTGACACCGCCCACAGAGTTAAAAGCCCAGTGCGCACACCAGAATGACAGCGGCCACGATCAGGTTGCGGCTGTTGGTAAAGTCCACGCGGTTCTCCACCACATTGCGCACACCGATGGCGGAGATCATGCCATACAGCACAAAGCTGATGCCGCCGATGATGCCGGTGGGGATAGTGTTGATGACAGCCTCAAACTTGGGGCTGAAGCTCAGGATGATGGCCAGGACAGCCGCAATGCGGATGACCAGCGGATCGTAGATCTTGCTCAGAGCCAGCACGCCGGTGTTCTCGCCGTAGGTGGTATTGGCCGGGCCGCCCAGCAGGCCGGCATGGTGGTTGCAAGGCCGTCGCCCAGCAGGGTGCGGTTCAGGCCGGGGTCGTTGATATAGTTGTGGCCCACGGTTGCGCTGATGGCGGCGATATCGCCACATGCTCCATCATGGTTGCCAGTGCAATGGGGATGATGGTGAACAGTGCGCTGATGAACTCCGGGCTGCCGTCGATGGCAAACAGGCCCATGGCCTCCTTGTGCAGAGGGATGCCCACCCATGCAGCCTCAGAAATGCGCTGGAAGTCCACTGCACCGGTCACCAGTGCCACTGCATAGGACACCAGCACGCCGATGAGGATGGGCAGGATCTTGACCATACCCTTGCCCCAGATGTTGCACACGATCACGACACCCAGTGCCACAAAGGCCAGGATCCAGTTGGACTGGCAGTTTTTGATAGCAGAGGGGGCCAGGATCAGGCCGATGGAAATGATAATGGGGCCAGTAACCACCGGCGGGAAGAACCGCATGATGCGGCGGATGCCGAAGGTGGAGATCAGCAGGCTGGCCACCAGATACACCAGACCGGAAAATGCGACGGCGGCGCAGGCGTAGGGCAGCATCTTGGTGTTGGCAACGGTCAGGTTGCCGTCTGCATCTGCCAGCATGGGGGCCACGATGGAGAAGCCGCCCAGATACGCAAAGGAGGAGCCGAGGAATGCAGGCACCTTCTTTTTGGTAATGAGGTGGAACAGCAGGGTGCCCAGACCTGCGCACAGCAGGGTGGTGGAAACGCTCAGGCCGGTGAGCAGCGGCACCAGCACCGTTGCACCAAACATGGCAAACATGTGCTGCACGCCCAGAATGAACATGCGGCCTGCGCCCAGCTGGCGCGCGTCGTAAATGCCTTTGGAGTAATCGATCTTTTCGCTCATGAAGTTTTTCTGCCTCCTACAGAACTCGCAGCCCCAAAAAAAGAGGCACCGCCGTCAGCAAAACGGCAATGCCCTTGAAATTTGGGAACAATGATTCCGCCCGGAAATGAGAAGTGCAATACAGCGCAGTCGATGATTCTTGTGCAGCATGGTGCGCTCCCCCTTTCATTCAGGCTCTTTCCAAACCGCCGCCAAAAGCCCCGCAAAAGGCCGCAGCGGGCAGTCCTTCAAGAGATTATAGCAGACTTTTTGCCGCCGTGCAACCATTTTGCTTAATTCTCCTGTATTTCCAGCCCGGAGTTTGCGCCGCTTCTCTTGCAATCCGGCCCAAAGCGCACTATAATATAGCCTACCATTGTAATCTGTATTATAAGAGAATTATCAGGAGAGTTTATGATCTATCTGGATTATTCCGCCAATACCCCGGTAGACGAAGCGGTTTTACAGCGCTTTTGCGAGGTGGAGCGCAATTGCCCGGGCAATGCCAATTCCCGCCACGCAGCAGGCACTGCCGCAAAGGCTGCCATCGATGCCGCCACCCAGAGCATTGCCCGCAGTCTGAATGTGCAGCCCGCCGAGATCATCTATACATCCGGTGCCAGCGAGGCCAACAACTTTGCCATCAAGAGCATCGCCCGGCTGGAGCGCCACCATGGCAGACACATCATTTCCACCCCGCTGGAGCACTCCTCGGTGAGCGGCAGCCTGACCGCCCTGCAGGAGCAGGGATACGAGATCGACCTTGTGGACATCCGGCAGGACGGCACGGTGGACCTTGCCCACCTGAAAGAACTGCTGCGCCCGGACACCATTCTGGTGGCCGTCACTGCCGTAGACAGTGAGCTGGGCGTGGTGCAGCCGGTGGCCGAGATCGCGGAAATGTTGAAGGCCTGCCCCCACTGCCACTTCCATGTGGATGCCACACAGGCCGTGGGCAAGCTGCCGGTCAGCTTTGCGGGCATCGACACCATGAGCCTGACCGCCCACAAGTTCTACGGGCTGAACGGCATCGGTGTGCTGGTCAAGCGGCGCGGCCTTGCGCTGGAGCCGCTCATCCATGGCGGCGAGAGCACCACCATCTACCGCAGCGGCACCCCCACCGTGGCGCTGGCCTGTTCGCTGGCGCTGGCACTGGAAAAGGCAGTGAGCGAGCTGCCGCCCGGGTGGAGCACATCCGCGCCTGACGCCCGCCTGCGCACCGGGCTTGCCCAATACCCCAAGGTGCGCATCAACAGCCCGGACACCGCCGTGCCGCAGATTTTAAACCTGAGCGTACAGAACGTGAAGGGCACCGTGTTCCAGCGGGAGCTGGATGCCAAGGGCGTATGCGTCTCGGTCAAATCGGCCTGCTCTTCGGACGGCCTGCCCTCCCGCGCGTGTTTGCCGTGAGCCATGACCGGCGCAACGCGCTGTCCTCGTGGCGCATCAGCCTGAGCCACCTGACCACGGAACAGGAGATCACTGATTTTATGCAGGCGTTCGATGCCTGTTACAACGCCCTGACGCAATAAAAGGAGTATTATGAAGCAAGATCCCCCCGCCGACCAGCAGCGAGGGGATCTTTTTTTACTGTTTTTGAATGCCGAACAGTCTGCGCAGAATGCCGCGCAGCGCCTTGGGGCTTCGGATCACAACTACCTGCATATGCTCCCCGCCTTTCCGTTTTCTGGCCCATCCTATGCAGGCAGGGGCCGGAACGTTCCGGCAAGGGCAGCAGCGCTCAGTCTGCGATGGTCTCCACCACCACCAGCGCACCGCTGCGGGTGGAGATGGTGATGCAGTCCGACCCGGCAGCGTACTCGTTGCTGACGCCCAGCGGGTAGCTGGCGGTCAGCTCCGCATCGGTCAGCTCATAGTAGGAGCCGCGCTCGCACACGCCCTGCGCCCTGCCCTCCATCGGGAAGGCCGAGAAGAAGAAGTACCTTTCCTTCGGGTAGCGGCGGGTCTCGCCGGGCATCACGTAGGTGATGCGGCTGCGCTCATCCAGCAGGGTGGTGCGCACACCGCGCTGTTCCAGCCCAAGGCCGGTGCACAGGTTTGCAAGGGTGTGCTCCACCCGTCTGCCGCCAAGGCCGCCCAGCAGCAGCACCTCGTCAAAGCCCTTTTCCGAGACCAGCTTTGCGGCATACTCGGTGTCGGTATCGTCCTTCACATGGGGCAGCACGATGATATCGTCGTCCTGCTGTTCCGGGCAGGGGGCGGTGTCAAAGTCGCCCACGATGATGTTGGGTCTGCGCCCCAGAGGTGCGCAGTTGCGGTAGCCTGCATCACAGGCAATGATAAAGTCGTCCGGCCGCAGGGCCTCTGCCAGCTCCGGAGAAACCGGGCAGGCCGAAATGATCACACAGCGTGACATGAATCTCTTCCTTATCCTTTATACTTTCGGGCGCTGCCAATCCTTCACGTCCTTAACTTCCTCGTACATGGCGCAGTAGCTGTCGTACCGGGTCTGGGAGAGCCTGCCCTCGGCCAGTGCGGCGCGCACGGCACAGCCTTTTTCGCTGCGGTGGGAGCAGCCGGTGAACTGGCACTGGCCCAGATAAGGCCCGAACTCCGGGAACGCATGCTCCAGATTTTCTTTGGGGATGAACCCGGCGCGGTTCGCTTCCAGACTGGCAAAGCCCGGCGTATCCGCAATGCGCCCGCCAAAGGCTTCAAAGATCGTCACCTCACGGGTGGTGTGGCGGCCGCGGCCCAGCTTCTGGCTGATGGCACTGGTCTCGCGCTCTGCTTCCGGCAGCAGGTGGTTCAAAAGGGTGGATTTTCCCACGCCGGAGTTGCCGCAGAACGCACACAGCCTGCCGCTGATCCACTGCTTCACCTCGTCCAGCCCGCCGCCGGTCTCGTAATCGATGAGCGGATGGAACGGCAGTCGATTTTTCGTAGGCCTTACGCAGGATTCCGCCTCGGCCAAGTCGCCCTTGGTGCACACGATCACCGGCTGCACGCCCTTGTCCACCGCAATGGCGGCAAGCTTATCCAGCACCAGCGTGCTGGGCGTGGGCTGGGTGGTGCTGGCCACAAGGAACAGCACATCCAGATTTGCCACCGGAGGCCGCACGAACACATTTTTGCGCGGTGCGATCTCGGCAATGACGGCTGCACCGTTCTCGGTCTCCAGCGTCACCTCATCGCCCGCCACCGGCGTGATCTTCTGTTTGCGGAAAATGCCGCGGGGCTTGCACTCCACAATGCCCTCCGGCGTTTTCACATAGTAAAAGCCGCCGATACCCTTTGTGATATATCCCTTCATGCACGCCTCCGTCAGCTCAGCAGCGAGGACCACCAGTCGGTCAGCGGTTTCTGCGAAGGGTCGCCGCTGCCCGCTGTGCCCTGTTCGGTGCCGGTCTCGGTGCTGGAAGAAGAGGAGCTGCTGCCAAACAGGCCGCTCCACCAGTCGCCGCCGGTGGTGCTGTCGCTGGGTGCTTCCGGTTCCGGTGCAGGCTCCGGCCCTGCGCTTACCACAATGTTCACGCGGCCGTTCAGCTTTGTGGTAGAGCCTGCCGCCGGGTTCTGACTGATGACAGTGCCCACCGGCTGGTCGCTGTACTGCTCGGTCTGGCTGCCAAGGCCCAGATGGTTCTGCACCAGCAGGGTGCGGGCATCAGCGGTGCTCATGCCGGTCAGCGAGGGCACCTTGGTGGTGGTTGCCACCTGCGGGCGGCTGATATACATCACCACAGTGCTGCCTGCAGCCACCTGACTGCCCGCCGCCGGGTCGTGCGGATCACCGCGCCGGATGCCACAGAGGTATCCACAGCCTGCGTTACCAGCACCGAGACCACCCAGCTCCTTGAGCTGCTGCTCTGCATCGGCCTGCACATAGTTGGTCAGGTCCGGCACGGTAACGTACTGGGTGCCAAGCTCACAGTCAGGGTCACATTCTGGCCCTCGCGCACCGTGCGGCCGGACACCGGCGACTGCTTATAGATATAGCCCGCCGCATAGTTACTGTTGTACTCCTGCTCCCAGGTAACGCTGATCTGGCCGGAGACCACCTGCTCGGTGGCAGCAGCCTCGTCCTGCGTCATACCGATATAATCGCCCAGCGTGATATCGGCCTTGTTGTTCATCAGGTTGGAGGAATCGTTCAGGATCATCCAGCACAGCGCAAGGCACGCCAGTGCAAATGCAATGGTAATGCCGAACAGTGCCGGCAGGAAGATGGTGCGCTTTTTCTTGCGCGGTGCGGCCTTTTTGCCGCGGGGCGCAGGCTTTTCGGCCTGACGGTTTGCACGGTTCTGGTTCATGGTACGTTTCACCACCTTTTCGGGAGCATCTTCTGTAATATACTTGTACTCGAACATCACGGAGGGGTTGTGCACGTAGGTGTCCAGCGCATCCAGCATTTCGCGGGCGGATGCGTAGCGGTTCTGCGGCAGCTTTGCCATGGCCTTTTCGGTGATCTCCACCAGTGCATTCGGCACCTCCGGCGCGATCTCGTGCAAAGACTTCGGCTTATCGGAGATCTGCTTGATGGCAACTTCCACCATGTCGTCTGCATCAAAGGGCAGATGACCGCTGAGCATCTCGTACATCATCACGCCCACCGAGTAGATATCGCTGGTGCAGTCGGTCTCATCGCCCTTGGCCTGCTCCGGGCTGATATAGTGCACGCTGCCCATGGCCTTGCCGCTCAGCAGCTGGTTCTCGGCACGGGAGATGCGCGCAATGCCAAAATCCATCATGCGCAGCTGGCCGTTGTCCAAAAGCATGATGTTCTGGGGCTTGATGTCCCGGTGCACCACACCGTTGGCGTGGGCATGTTCCAGCGCCTTTAAGATCTGGGAGATGAAGTGCACGGTCTCCCGGTTGGTCAGCCTGCCGCCGCGCTGGTTAAGGTACTCGCGCAATGTCATGCCGTCCACATATTCCATCACGATATACTGCAGATCATCATTCACCGATACATCGTACACTTTTACGATGTTGGGGTGGTTCAGCAGCGAGATGGCCTTGGATTCATTTTTAAAGCGGCGCACAAGGTCCGGGTCGTGCATATACTCCTGCCGCAGCACCTTTACCGCCACCACGGTACCGGCAGGCACCGGGCCGTTGTGCCCAGCATGACCGCCTTGTAGACGTTTGCCATGCCGCCGGAACCGATCAGCTCCCGCACCTCATACAGGCCGTCCAGCTTTTTGCCGATCAGGTTGTCCATCAGCGCACCTCCTCCACACACAGCAGCAGCGCGGTGATGTTATCCGGGCCGCCGTTCTCGTTGGCCGTGCGGATCAGAAGGTCCGGCAGGTCGTAGAACCTGCCGGTGCGCAGCAGCTGTTCCAGCTGTTCTCTGGGCACGGCATTGGTCAGGCCGTCCGAGCACAGCAGCAGGATATCCCCTTTCTGCAGCGGTGCGGTGGTGAACTCCGAGTCCAGCCGGTAGTCCACGCCCAGCGCCTTGGTGATGATGTTCTTCTGAGGGTGGTGCTCGGCTTCCTCCACGGTAATGGTGCCGCAGTCCACCAGCTCCTGCACATAGGAGTGGTCGTGGGTGAGCTGGGCAAGCCTGCCGTCCCGGTACAGGTACGCCCGCGAGTCGCCTGCATGACACAGGAACACCTTGCCGCCGCGCACCAGTGCGCACACAGCCGTGGTGCCCATGCCCGCCAGCGATTCCTCACGCAGGGCCTTCTGGAACACAAAGCGGTTGGCGCTGAGCAGGCTCTTTTTCAAAAAGGTCTCCTCTTCGCCGGGCAGGCACTTGGAAGCATACTGCTCCTGAAAGCAGCGCTCGATCACATCGCACGCGCTCTGGCTGGCTTCCCTGCCGCCGCGTGCACCGCCCATGCCGTCGCATACCAGCAGCCATGCGGCATCGCCGGGCAGTTCTCCTGCGCGATAATCGTCCTGATTATCCTGCCGGACCCTGCCGACATCCGTTTTTCCTGCAAGTTTCATAGGCTTCTCCCTTTAATATTTACGCTTCCCGTTCATTTCGTCACGGCGCAGCTGGCCGCATGCGGCGCTGATCTCGCTGCCAAGGCGGCGGCGCACCGTAGCGTTCACGCCAAGGCTCTCCAGCTTCTGCTGGAAGCGGTGCACGTTGGCTGCATCGGTGGCCGAGTACGGGCTGCCGTCCACCGGGTTGATGGGGATCAGGTTCACATGGGCACCCATGCCCCGGATCAGGTTTGCCAGCTGTCTGGCGCAGGCATCGGAATCATTGACACCGCGCACCATGGAATATTCAAAGCTCACGCGGCGGCCGGTGGTATCCTGATAGCGCCGCACGGCCTGCATCAGCACTTCCACGGGATAGGCATCGTTCACCGGCATCATGCCGCTGCGAATTTCATTGTTGGGTGCATGCAGCGACACCGAGAGGGTCAGCTGCAGCTTTTTCTCGGCCAGCTGGTCGATCTTGGGCACCAGCCGCAGGTAGAAAGGCTGATGTTGCGCATCCCGATGTTCACGCCCTCGGGCGAGGTGATGTTCTCCAGAAACTTCATCACTTCGTCAAAGTTATCCAGCGGTTCGCCAATGCCCATGAGCACGATGTGGGAAATGCGCTCCCCGATATCCTTCTGGGCGGTGTAGATCTCAGAGCAGATCTCGCCTGCTTCCAGATCGCGCACGCGGCCCGCCTGGGTGGACGCGCAGAAGCGGCAGCCCATGCGGCAGCCCACCTGCGTGGACACACACACCGTGTTGCCGTAGTGGTAGCGCATCACGACGGTCTCGATGCAGTTGCCGTCCGCCATGCGCAGCAGATATTTTACCGTGCCGTCCTTTGCTTCCTGCCTGCGCTCGATCTTGGGCGCGGCAATGTAGAAGCTTTCTTCCAGCTTTGCCAGCAGGGTCTTGGGCTGGTCGGTCATGGCAGAAAACTCGGTGACCAGCTTCTGGTGCACCCAGTGGAAGATCTGCTTTGCCCGGAAGCCCGGCTGACCCATCGCTTTCAGTTCAGCGGTCAGCTCTGCCAGCGTAAAGGAAGAGATACAGCGTTTTTGTTCCATTGTGTTCTCCTATTGTTTTTTACGAACAAGCCACCTGTTTCATTGCAGCTTTTCCCCGTTTTTTCTGCATGGCGCACAGGAAAAAACCGTCCATGCCGGTACGGGTGGGCACCGAAAGCGCGCCGTGCTCCCCTGCCGTCATCCCGGCGGGCAGCGCTGCGGCAGGCTCCACCACCGTAAACTCCGGGTGGCGGGCCAGAAATGCCGCGATCTGCTGCTGGTTTTCTGCCGGTCGATGGTGCAGGTCGGAGTACACCACGCCTGCCGCCCGCTTTCAGCAGCTGTGCCGCCGTATCGAGGATGGCCGACTGCGTGGCCAATAATTCAGCTTCGCGGGCCGGTTCCAGCTTTTTGTAGCGCAGATCCGGCTTTTTTGCCAGAATGCCAAGCCGCTGCAGGGCACATCCGCTAAAATGCGGTCGGCCTGCGGCAGGGCCGGGTTCACCTTTGTGGCATCGTTGCACAGGGCTTCCACATTAGTCAAGCCCATGCGCTGCACTGCCGTGCGGATCAGGCCCACGCGGTTCTCGGCGGCATCGCAGCTGTAAAGCCTGCCGGTGCTGTGCATCTGCTCGGCCAGCAGGATGGTCTTGCCGCCGGGCGCGGCGCACAGGTCGATGACTGTTTCTCCTGGCTGTGGGTCCACGCAGAGCGCCGCCAGCTGGCTGGCCTGCCCTTCCACATGGAAGTACCCCTGCCGGAACAACTCATTTTCCGCCGGGCTGCCCTCGAAGCGGGCCAGCACACTGCCGGGCACAATGCCCCGCTTTGCTTCCTTTGCACCGGAAGCCAGCAGCTTTGCACAAAGCTCATCGGCACTGCCTTTCAGCGGGTTCGCCCGCAGGCTGGTCATGCCGCCGTCGGCCTTGTAGGTAAGGATATCCAGTGCTTCGTCCGGGTAGTTTTTGTGCAGAAATTCCGCCACATCCCGCCCGGCAGAGCCAAGCACCATGAGCCGCTCCACTTCGTTTTTGAAGCTTGCGGTGCTCAGGTCGTAGCTGCACGCCTTGCGCAGCACGGCGTTGACCAGACCGGATGCGCTGGATTTTTTGAAGGCACGGGTCAGCTTGACGGCCTCGTTCACCGCAGCGGACACCGGCACCTGCATATAGCGGGCCTGCGCCAGCGCCGCGCGCAATATTTCGCGCACCGGTGCATCCAGCTTGGCAAGGCCCTTGGGCAGGAACTGGCACAGGATGTAGTCCAGCGTGCCCCGGTGTTCCAGCACCGTGTAAAAGATGGCGCTGGCAAAAGCTTTATCGCGGCCTTCCAGCTGCTGGCGCTTGAGTTCGGCATCCAGAACAAGGTTGGAAAAACCATCCTGCTCCTGCCGCACCAGCGCCGCCACTGCCGCCGCGCGGGGATTCGCCGCCATCAGAGGATATCCCCCGTTTTCAGGCGCTGACCGGCCGCAAAGGCGGTGCCGTCCATGGGCTTTTTGCCTTCCGGCACCACATTCAGCAGCTGGACGGCCCCCTCACCGCAAGCCACCGTGAGCGGCTTTGTGGCCAGCACGGTGCCGGGCGCTTCGCCGTGAGCTTCCACGGCACGGCACTCCATCACCTTGAGCTTTTTGCCGCCGGAGGTGACGAACCATGCACCGGGCCACGGGTTCATGCCGCGCACCCAGTTGTGGATGTGGGCAGCCGATTCGGTCAGGCGGAACTCTGCCATCTCCTTGTTCAGCATAGGTGCAAGGCAGGCGTTCTCATGATCCTGCGGCTGGGGTTTCAGCGTTCCGGCGGCGATGGCGGGCACCACCTCACACAGCACCCGTGCACCCACGGCAGTCACGCGGTCAAACAGCTGGCCGCTGGTCTCCTCCGGGTCAATGGCGATCTTCTCGCAGCAGAGCACATCGCCGGTGTCAAGGCCCTCGTCCATCTGCATGATGGAAACGCCGGTTTCGGCATCACCGTTCAGCACGGCCCACTGCACCGGGGCGCTGCCGCGGTACTTGGGCAGCAGGGAGACATGCAGGTTGATGCAGCCGTACTTCGGCGCTTCCAGCACAGACTTCGGCAGGATGCAGCCGTAAGCCACCACCACGATCAGTTCCGGGGCCAGTGCGCGGATGTTCTCGTCCTCGCTGCCGTCCCGCAGGGTGCGGGGCTGGAACACCGGCGTGCCGTGGGCAAGGGCCACTTCCTTGACCGGGGGTGCGGTAAGCACCTGCTTGCGGCCAACCGGCTTGTCCCGCCGGGTGTACACCGCGCAGATGTCATGCCCGGCGGCATACAGGGCTTTGAGGCACTCTGCGGCAATATCCGGCGTGCCCATGAACAAAATGCGCATTACTTGTTTCCTTTCGCTTCGCGGGCAGCTTTTTTGCCCTCTTCGGTATCCTCATAGAAATACTCGCTGGACTGCATGATGGTAATGCCGTCCAGATGGTCGTTCTCGTGCTGGATGCAGCGGCCCAGCAAATTCTCAGCTTCCAGCTCGAACCACTCACCGTGGCGGTCCTGTGCGCGCACCTTGACCGCGGCGGGGCGGGTCACAGCGCCGTTGTGGCCCGGGAAGGACAGACAGCCCTCGTAGGCGGTCTCCTCTTCCTCGGATACAGCCAGAATTTCCGGGTTGACGAAGTCGATGAACTTATATTCGTAATCTTCGGGGATCTCCTCGGGCGCGTCGGTGGTGTCCCACACCACGAACAGACGGCGCAGCATGCCCACCTGCGGGCCGGCCAGACCCACGCCGTCGGCGGCGATCATGGTCTCGTGCATGTCGTCCAGCAGGGTAGCCAGACGGTCATCAAAGGTGGTGACGGGGCGGCAGACCTTGTTCAGGATGGGATCGCCCTCTTTTACAATATTGCGGATAGCCATTTATGGTACCTCCAAATCAGATGTCACCGTCCGAGTGCAGGTCCACCGCAACGGTGGCCTTGGACGGAAGTTTTTCCTGTTCGTATCTTTCCAGTGTGCTGCGCACGAGGTCGCGGAAGCGGCGGTCGTTGCGGCACTTGATGGTAAGTTTGTAGCGGTAAGTGTCGTTGATCTTCTCAATGCTGCCGGGCGTTGGGCCAAGCACCCGCAGCGGCAGGTCCGGCTGTTTTGCCGCCTGCTGGCCCAGCAGGGCTGCAAAGCGCGCCGCCGCCCGTGCCACCTCGATCTCCTTTGCGCCTGCAAAGCCAATGACGCACAGCCCGCAGAAGGGCGGGTACAGGCCCAGCTTGCGGTAAGCGATCTCCTGCTCAAAAAAGGCATCGTAGTCCTGCGCGGCGGCAAGGTTCAGCACCGGGTTATCGGGGTCGGTGGTCTGGATGATGGCAAAGCCCGGGTCTCTGGCCCGGCCGCTGCGGCCCACCACCTGCGTGATGAGGCTGAACACGTTCTCATACGCGCGGAAGCTGTGCAAACAACAGCGAGTCGATGCCCAGCACGCCCACAAGGGTCACATCCTCAAAATCCAGTCCCTTGGCCACCATCTGGGTGCCCACCATGATGTCATATTCGTGGTTTGCAAACCTTGCCAGCAGCTTTTCGTGGGCATCCTTTGCGGCAGTGGAATCCTGATCCATGCGCAGCACCCGCGCATCCGGGAACAGCTTTGCCAGCTCTTCCTCGGCTTTCTGGGTGCCGAAGCCCCGGTACTGCAGCTTGCCGCCGCAGGCGGGGCACACAGTGGGCGGTTCCATCTGGCTGCCGCAGTAGTGGCACAATACCTTGTGCGCCGCTTTGTGGTACACCATCGGCACGCTGCACTTTGTGCACTTGAGCACCTCGCGGCAGTCCTCGCACTGGGCCATGGTCTGGTAGCCCCGGCGGTTCAGCAGCAAAATGGTCTGCTTGCCTGCATCCAGATTGCGGCGGATGGCATCTTCCAGCGACAAACTGATCTCCCGCGGGTTGCCTGCCGCCAGCTCTGCGCGCATATCCACGATCTGCACCGTGGGCAGCGGGTTGCCGCCGTAGCGCTGGGTCAGCCGCACCAGCTGGGTGCGGCCATGCTGGGCCGCGTAAAAGCTCTCGGTGCTGGGGGTGGCGCTTGCCAGCAGCAGCAATGCACCGTTTTCCGCCGCGCGCTGCCGGGCCACCTCGTGGGCAGAATAGCGGGGCGCGGATTCCGAGCGGTAGGTGTGCTCCTGCTCCTCATCGATGATGATGAGCCCGATGTTTTCCAGCGGCGAAAAGATGGCGCTGCGGGTGCCCACCACGATGTCTGCGCCGCCGTCCTGGATCATCTGCCACTGCAAAAGGCGTTCGGTGTGGTTGAGGGCAGAGTGCTGCACCGCCACCCGGCGGCCAAACTGACTCTTGAGCCGCAGGATCATCTGCGGGGTCAGGCTGATCTCCGGCACCAGCACCAGCGCACGCCTGCCCTGCTCCAGACAGCGGGCAATGAGCTTTAAAAACACCAGCGTCTTGCCGCTGCCGGTCACGCCATAGAGCAGCGCCGAGTGGGGTGCATCGTCTTCCAGCTTTGGCAGCAGAGCATCGTAAGCCGCCTGCTGCTCCTGCGTGAGGGTGATCGGCTCGTTTTTCAGCGGGATGGACGAATACAGGTCGATGGATTTGTTCACCTTGCTGCATTCCAGCACGCCTTTGGCGCACAGGTTATCCAGCACGGCACGGCTGATGCCCTTGTCTTCCAGTTCGTTCAGGGTGCGCGGCCCGCCGCCCAGCAGCGCCACTGCCGCCAATTGCTTGGCTGTCGGCTTCGGCTTTGGCGGCAGCCCGCCCACAAGGCGGTAGGAGTTCTCGGTGTGGCGGGTGAGCTGCTTTTGCAGCACCGGCGTTTACACCGTCCGCCGCCACGGCAGGCTTGTACTGTGCACCATAGGGAATGACCGCCTTGACCGCCTCGTAATAGGTGCAGAAGGTGCGCTCCTTCAGAAAATGCACCAGCGCAGCAGTTCCGGGGTCAGGCAGGCGGATGCCGGGGCCACGTCGAAAAGATATTTCAGCTTCGCGCTTTCCGGTTCGGCATCGCAGGCCAGCACCACGCCCATGCGGGCGCGGCTGCCGCGGCCAAAGGGCACCAGCACCATGCTGCCAAGTTTTACCGCATTCTGCTGATCCGGCATGACGGCATAGGTATAAAGCTTATCAAAGTGGAAGGTCGCATTGCTGACGGCAACGCCTACCGTTTTGGGCATTCGTCCAGCTCCTTCAAAATGTTATTCTGCGGCACCAATGCGCTGGCAGATGGCCTGATACAGTGCATCGGCGCAGGTATCGACCTGGTCGTTGACCAGCTTCAGGGTGAATTTATCCTGCTGGGCCAGCTCCTGCCGGGCGGTGGCAAGACGTTCCTGAATGCTGTCCTCGGTCTCGGTGCCGCGGCCGCGCAGACGGCGCTCCAGCTCCTCCACCGACGGCGGCAGCAGGAACACGGTGGTCGCGCCCGGGAACATGCGGCGGATGTTCGCTGCGCCGTGCACATCGATGACCAGAACGACCACCTTCCGGGCTGCAAGGCGCTTGTCCACTTCCTCGCGCAGGGTACCGTAGTAGTTGCCGTTGTAGAAGTTGTGCTCCACCACCTGATCGTTCTCGATCAGCTGCTGGAACTGCTCCCGGGTGCGGTAATAATAATCCACGCCCTCCTGCTCACCGGGACGCGGTGCGCGGGTGGTGGCGGAAACAGTCTTTTCGATCTCCGGGTGTGCTTCGCGCAGTGCCTTCACCACGCTGTCCTTGCCGGTACCGGCCGCGCCGGAGACCACAAACAAATATTTATCGTTCGCCATGGGTCTGTTCCTCCTCTGCTGGTGTTTTGCCCTCCTGCCCTGCCGCACGGTTGGCCACCGTTTCCGGCTGAAGCGCCGAGAGCACCACATGATCGGAGTCCATGATAAGCACTGCACGGGTGCTGCGGCCATAGGATGCATCGATCAGCATTCCGCGCTCCCGCGCTTCCTTTACAAGGCGCTTGACCGGGGCGGAATCCGGGCTGACCACTGCCACCACACGGCCTGCACTGACCATATTGCCAAACCCGATGTTGATGAGCTTCATAAACCCCTCCGAATTTTCTGTATCACTCCAGATTCTGGATCTGTTCGCGGATCTTTTCGATCTCCGCCTTCATATCCACCACGATGCGGGTGATATCCAGATCCTGACACTTGGAGCCGATGGTATTGGTCTCGCGGTTCAGCTCCTGCGTCAAAAAGTCCAGCTTGCGGCCCACCGGCTCGTCCAGCTTGAGGATATCGCGGTACTGCGCAATGTGGCTGCGCAGGCGCACCGTCTCTTCATCCACAGCGGTCTTATCGCCAAAAATAGCGGCCTCAGTCAGCACGCGGGCATCGTCGATATCGCGGTCCTCCAGAATGACCTTGAGCTTCTCGTACAGGCGGTTGGTGTAGGCTTCCACGCGGCCTGCGCTCAAAGTCTCCACCCTGCCCACGCACTCCTCGAGGAAGTTCAGGCGGTTTTCCACGTCTGCCTTCATCTTGGCACCCTCGGCGGCGCGCATCTCCACAAAGCGGTCCAGCGCCTGTGCGGTAACGGCAGAAACATCTTCCCACAGCTGTTCCTCGTCCACATCCGCGTGGCGGGTGGTGAGCACATCCGGGAAGCGGGTCAGCACGCCCGCAGAGATATCGTTCTTGACACCCAGCTGTTCCGAAATATCCCGCATGGCCTGCTGGTAGCTGCGTGCCAGCTCCATGTTGACGGCCACCACCGTATCGGCAGCGTCCACATTCTGCACGGTCATGCTCAGCTCCACCTTGCCGCGGGAAATGCGCTCGTTGAGCTGCTTTTTCAAGCGGCTGTCCAGATAGCTGCAGGTGCGCGGGATGCGCGAAGAATACTCAAAGTAGCGGGAATTCACGCTGCGCAGCTCCACCGTGATCTCACGGCCATTGCGCACAGCAGTCCCCCGGCCAAAGCCGGTCATGCTTAAGATCATAACGCTCTCCTGTTCTTACATTTTCAGTGTTTCAGCTTACAAGTTTCGGTATACGTATCCGCCTTTGGGTACACAAACCCATGTTACGATACATATAGTTTCATTTTACTATTCTTCGGCCCAAAATTCAAGGTGCACTGTTGCGTGCCGCCGCCAAAACCGGCCGCAATACACGGTGCAAAGCAAAAAAGCTCTGATACAAAATCTTCCGATCCTGTATCAGAGCCTGTTTCAGTTGGTTTTATATACGCAGGTCACGCTGTTCTGCAGCAGATTTGCGTTCAGCAGTGCGCGCTCCACCCAGTGGATATTGTCCGCAATGGTATCGCGGGAGACACCGTATTCTGCCGCAATGTTCTCCATGCTGCGGTACTCGCGGCGGTAGAGCAAAGTCAGCACCAGCTTATCCTGCATTGTGATCTTGGTAAAATGCGGCCTGCGCCGGTGCTCCTTGCAATAAGCCGCATTCAGTGCTTCCAGCATCTGGGCAAATTCCTTCCGGGTGATGCCGAAGGTAAATTCATAATCCTGCTCTGTAAATTCCGCAAGGCGTTGTACCGTGATGCTTCTCATGCAGATCACCTCTTCTTTTCCGGGGATGCCCGGGTGTCGGCTGCATCCATTTTGATTCATTATAAAATGGATGGATTTTCATGTCAATGAGCCGCCGCCCATTTTTGGGGCCAGATCCGGTGCAAAACACAAAAAGGAGCCTCCCGCCGCAAAAGCGGGAAGCTCCGGAATCCGTTATGAAAAATCAGACGGGATGAGACTGATTGGTGTAGTCCACATGGTCGCCGTCCACGCCCTGCTTCTTGGCATTGCGCTTTTCAAAGAACTTGGGTGCCACCTGCGGGAACATTGCGTAGGTCAGCACATCCTCTTCCTGCGTTGCCCACTTGGCAGCCTCTGCCTTCAGCTTGTCCATCTCAGGAGCCAGAGTATCAGCAAAGCGGCAGGTAATGGGCTGCTCGTCGCCCAGGATCTTCTTGGTGAACTCGGGCTTGATGGGAGCGGGAGTCTTGCCGTAATCACCGTGGACCAGACCCTTGAACTCCTTGGTGACCATCTTGTAGCGCTCACCAAGGATGACGTTGAACACAGCCTGCGTACCAACGATCTGGCTGGTCGGGGTGACCAGCGGCGGATAGCCTGCATCCTCGCGGACGCGGGGGATCTCTGCCAGCACTTCGTCCAGCTTATCTTCCTTGCCGGCATCCTTCAGCTGTTTGAGCATGTTGGAGAACATGCCGCCCGGCACTGATACAGCAGGGTGTTTGCATCCACGCCGAGGCTCTTCGGGCTGATCTGACCGTTGGCAATGTACTTCTCGCGCAGCTTTGCAAAGTATGCGCGCACAACGTTCAGCTGCTTCAGATCCAGACCGGTGTCGTAATCGGTGCCCTGCAGGGCAGCGACCAGACTCTCGGTGGGCATGTGGCTGGTGCCCAGGCTCAGGGGGCTCATGGCGGTATCGATGATGTCGGCACCTGCCTCGATGCCCTTCAGGATGGACATGGAAGCCAGACCTGCGGTGTAGTGGCTGTGGATATCAACAGGGATGCTGACGGTCTCCTTCAGCTTCTTCACCAGATCGTAGCAGGTATAGGGGGTCAGCAGACCGGCCATATCCTTGATGCAGATGGAGTTTGCGCCCATCTCCTCCAGGGTCTTGGCGTAGGCTGCAAAGTACTCGTTGTTGTGCACGGGGCTGAGGGTGTAGCTGATGCAGCCCTGCACATGAGCGCCTTCCTTGTTGGCTGCCTTGATGGCGGTCTGCAGGTTGCGCGGATCGTTCAGTGCATCGAAAATACGGATCACGTCGATGCCGTTTGCAACAGACTTCTGCACAAAGTACTCAACGGCATCGTCTGCGTAGGGGCGGTAGCCCAGCATGTTCTGGCCGCGGAACAGCATCTGCAGCTTCTGGTGGGGCAGCTCCTTGCGCAGGATGCGCAGGCGCTCCCACGGGTCTTCGTCCAGAAAGCGGATGCAGCTGTCGAACGTAGCGCCGCCCCAGCACTCCACGGAGAAGTAGTTGATCTTATCCATTTCCGGCAGGATGGGACGCATCTCATCCATGGTCATGCGGGTGGCCAGCAGAGACTGGTGGGCATCGCGCAGGACGACCTCAGTAACCTTGATCGGCTTTTTGGCCATGATTGTCACCTCTCCCTTAGTTCATGGAAACCAGAACGTCACCGGAGTTGACGGTGTCGCCCTTGTTGACGTTGATGGAAGCCACAGTGCCATCCTGCGGAGCAACGATCTCGTTCTCCATCTTCATGGCCTCCAGGATCACCAGCACGTCGCCAGCCTTCACGGATGCACCGGCCTTGACCTTGACATCCAGAATGTTGCCGGGCATGGGAGCCTTGACGGCAACGGCACCAGCAGCGCCTGCAGCAGCCTTGGGAGCAGCAGCGGGAGCCGGAGCAGCCTTAGGAGCAGCGGGTGCGGCAGGAGCTGCAGCAGCAACCGGAGCAGCACCAGCGGCAGTCTCCTCCACGGAGACGCTGTAAGCAACGCCATTGACGGTAATATTGTAGTACTTCATGGAAGGATCCTCCAAATCAAAATCGTATCAAAAAGATTTATACAGACGATTACAGAGCCATGTTGCCGTGCTTCTTGGGCAGGGCGGGCAGCACGCTTGGTGCTCAGCAGTTCCAGTGCGGCAACAACGCTTGCACGCACATTGGCTGCATCGCAGGTCAGGTCCGCAGCGCCGCAGGCAACTGCATTTGCTGCGCTGCACACCTCGGCGGTGTAAGCAGCAGCCTTTGCGTTTGGTGGCTGCAATGATGTTGTCGGAAGCATCGATCTCTTCCTTGTACAGGACGCTGACCGCTGCGCTGGGTTCCAGTGCGCTGACGGTGCAGCCAGCCACGGCAATGCGCAGATCGGCAGCAGCCAGAGCGGTGTAAACAGGGCCGACGGCCTTGCCAGCCAGCACAGCCACCTTTGCGGTGGTAGCGTCGGCATAGGTAGCAGCCAGACGGGCAGCCTCACGGATGCCGCCTGCAATGTCATCGGTCGCGCTGGGCACAAAGCCCTCGGTATCCACAATGGTGATCACCGGCACGCTGAAGGCATCGCACAGGCGCACAAAGCGGGAAGCCTTGGCCACGCAGTTGTGGCACAGGGTCTTGCCGGTGGCCACAACGCCCACGGCGTTGCCGCCCACGGTGGCAAATGCAGTGTAAACAGACTTGCCAAAGCCTGCATACAGCTCCACAGCGCTGTCCTTATCGACCACGGCAGCAGCAGCCTTTGCAGGCTCTGCACCGGCAGCCAGAGCAGCAGTGGGCTGCTCGAACTCAAAGATCGCAGGGCCGGTCAGGTTGTTGGCCGGCAGCAGGCCCACGATGTGAGCAGCCTTCTCGGCAGCTTCCTCAGCAGTGGGTGCCACAATGGCGGCCACGCCAGCCTTTGCAGCGGCGGCTGCGGTGCCGGCATCGGCCACCTTGTCGCCCTTGGCAGCAGAGGTGAACGGAGCGGTGAAGAACAGCTCTGCGCCCTCAGCCATGATGCAGACATCTGCATTGGCAGCGCTCAGTGCGCTGGTGCCGCCGCAGACACCCAGAACAACAGCCACCTGCGGGATCACGCCGGAAACCTTTGCGATCTGCGCATTCAGCTTTGCGCTGGCGGTCAGTACGTCCAGACCCTCAGCCAGCTTTGCGCCGACGGAGTTATAGAAGGTGACGACCGGGCAGCCAGTCTGAGCTGCCATCTCCAGAACCTTGATGTTCTTTTCAACATCCTTTACGGTAACAGCTTCGCCGTTCTGGTAAACAGCGTAAGCCTGCTGACCTGCCGCATAGCCGCAGGCAGCGCTCACTGCACCGTCAGCAAACAGTGCAGTGTATTCCCCGTCATCAAAAAACTTGGCGAGGATTTCTCCCTTATTGATCTTTGAAGCCATGGTAAGACCTCCTGGTTGTCTGTGTGAGCTTTCAAAATTAGTCTTATTATACTGAATTTTCCATAAAAATGCAAGAGATTCTATAAAAGTCCATGCGAATCAACATCTGTCGCGCAAAGTTCTACAATTTTTTAACGATTCATCGTTCCTCCGCTTTCTCGCCTTTTTGCGGGCATTTTGCGCCGCACACTCAGCTGCCAAAAATTCTCTTTCAATTTTGTGGATTCTGTCTGTCCCTGCTGCATTTTATTTTATAAGAAGTTATGTTACACTATATTTAATATGTAAATTTTTTTTCGCAGAACAGCCCGCCGGGAAGCTTCGGGGCGGGTCATTTTGCAGAATATAAAAGGACGGCCATGTCAAATTGAAAAATCTGCTCACTTCACTCCGCGCCTCCAACGAAACCTACAACTCCATGAAACACTCCGCCCGGGCTATCATCCGCCGCGCCGAGATCCCCCTGCTCGCGGTCATCGTCCTGTATAAGGCTGCAACGAACCTGCTGTTCGTCCCCCTGATGCAGCAGCTCTGGTCGCTCACGCTGCGGTTCGCACCCATGCACTACCTGAGCAACAACAACGCTTCCGATATCTTTTCCTCCCCTGCGATCATCCTGTGCATCACGCTCATTGCCATCCTGACCGCGTTCTGGGCGCTGTATGAGTTTTCCGTCCTGCTGCATGGGCTGGATCTTGCCCGCAAGGGCGAAACGATCCGCCTGCCTGCCCTGCTGCGCACCTCTCTTGCAGATATCCGCCACGCATTCCTGCCGCAAAACTGGCTCGTTCTGGTCTACAGTGCCGTGCTGATCCCGTTCACCAACTTCTTCCTCGCCTATAACTATATCACGCAGCTTGCCGTGCCGGAATACATCATGGGTGTCATCCGGCAAACAGCCGGTATTACCTGCTCTATCTGGCTGCCGGTGCCGCCTTGCTGTTCCTCTGTGTCAGCTGGGTGCTGGTGCTGCCGCTGTTCGTGCTGGAGCGCAAAAGCC
>ENA-OQAX01000056-OQAX01000056.1-human-gut-metagenome-genome-assembly--contig:-NODE-56-length-21812-cov-2.327784_pt1 | contig 21812 bp, 42 predicted proteins | sample MGYA00242741_ERZ504539 | MGnify/ENA primary metagenome ERZ504539 (study PRJEB26092, sample SAMD00036277) | human gut metagenome | host: Homo sapiens | study: EMG produced TPA metagenomics assembly of... | reverse complement strand
TCACTCACAAGCGTCGTTTGTCAGCGTTAGGTCCTGGTGGTTTGTCACGTGAGCGTGCCGGTTTCGAGGTTCGTGACGTACACTATACTCACTATGGTCGTTTTATGTCCGATCGAAACTCCTGAAGGTCCGAATATCGGTTTGTTTTCTTCTTTGTGTGTGTATGCTAAGATTAATGAACTTGGCTTTATTTCAACTCCTTATCGTAAAGTAGCTGATGGTAAGGTGGATATATCTGATGAAGGTATTGAATATCTGACAGCCGAAGAGGAAGAGGATAAGATAATCGCTCAGGGTAATGCTCCATTGGATGATGAAGGCAAATTTGTTCGTGAGAAGTAAAAGCTCGTCGTGATGCTGATTATCCTGTTGTTACTCCTGACCAGGTAGAGTTGATGGATGTTTCTCCACAGCAGATTGCTTCTATCGCTGCTTCTTTTGATTCCGTTCTTGGAACATGACGATGCTAACCGTGCATTGATGGGATCAAACATGATGCGCCAGGCAGTTCCTTTGTTGCGTACAGAGGCTCCTATTGTAGGTACAGGTATTGAAAAACAGTTGGTTGAAGACTCTCGTACTCAGATTGCAGCAGAGGGTGATGGTGTTGTAGAATATGTCGATGCAACAACTATTCGTATCTTGTATGACAGAAATGAAGATGAGGAATTTGTAAGCTTTGAACCTGCTTTGAAGGAATACAGAATTCCTAAATTCCGTAAGACTAATCAGAGCATGACCATTGACCTCCGTCCTACTTGTGATAAAGGACAGCGTGTGAAGAAGGGTGATATCCTGACTGAAGGATATTCAACTCAGGGTGGTGAGCTTGCATTGGGTAAAAACCTGTTGGTGGCTTATATGCCTTGGAAAGGTTATAACTACGAGGATGCTATTGTATTGAATGAACGCGTTGTACGTGAGGACTTGCTGACTTCTGTACACGTTGATGAATATATTTTGGAGGTCCGCGAAACGAAACGCGGTATGGAAGAATTAACTTCTGATATTCCTAACGTGAGTGAAGAAGCTACTAAAGATTTGGATGAAAACGGTATTGTACGTGTAGGTGCACGTATCGAACCGGGTGATATCCTGATTGGTAAGATTACTCCGAAAGGTGAATCAGATCCTTCTCCGGAAGAAAAATTGCTTCGTGCTATTTTCGGTGATAAGGCAGGTGATGTGAAGGATGCTTCATTGAAAGCTTCTCCGTCATTACGTGGTGTCGTTATTGACAAGAAGTTGTTCTCACGTGTTATCAAGAGCAGAAGTGAGAAGAATGCCGAATAAGGCTATTCTGCCTAAACTGAATGATGAATTCGAAGAAAAGGCAGCAAAACTGAAAGATATCTTGATTGAGAAACTATTGGTTTTGACTAATGGTAAGGTTTCCCAAGGAGTGAAAGATTATTTGGGAACGGAAGTTATTGCCAAGGGGGGCGAAGTTCACCAAACGCGATTTGGAATCATTGGATTATACTATTATCCAGTTGAGCAAGTGGACAGCTGATGCTCATAAGAATGACATGATTCGTGACTTGGTGATGAATTATTTGAAGAAATATAAAGAATTGGATGCTGAATTAAAGCGTAAGAAGTTTGCTATCACTATCGGTGATGAACTTCCTGCGGGCATTATTCAGATGGCTAAGGTTTATATTGCCAAGAAGCGTAAGATTGGTGTAGGTGATAAGATGGCGGGACGTCACGGTAACAAGGGTATTGTTTCTCGTGTGGTTCGTCAGGAAGATATGCCGTTCTTAGCAGATGGTACTCCAGTAGATATCGTATTGAATCCGTTGGGTGTGCCTTCTCGTATGAATATTGGTCAGATTTTCGAAGCCGTATTAGGTCGTGCCGGAAAAGAGTTGGGTGTGAAATTTGCTACTCCTATTTTTGACGGTGCTTCTATGGATGATTTAAATGAATGGACAGATAAAGCTGGATTGCCTCGTTATTGTAAGACTTATCTTTGTGATGGTGGTACAGGCGAACGCTTTGACCAACCTGCAACAGTGGGTGTAACTTATATGTTGAAACTAGGGCATATGGTTGAAGATAAGATGCATGCCCGTTCTATCGGTCCGTACTCCCTTATTACTCAGCAGCCGCTTGGTGGTAAGGCACAGTTCGGTGGTCAGCGTTTCGGAGAATGGAAGTTTGGGCGCTTGAAGCATTCGGCGCAGCACATATCTTACAGGAAATCCTGACCATTAAGTCTGATGACGTTGTAGGACGCTCAAAGGCTTACGAAGCTATTGTGAAAGGTGAACCTATGCCAACTCCGGGTATCCCCGAATCTCTGAATGTATTGTTACACGAACTGAGAGGTCTTGGCTTGAGTATCAACCTTGAATAATAAAAAAATATAACTCTTTACATTATAAATAAGGAAGTATGGCTTTTAGAAAAGAAACTAAGATAAAGAGTAATTTCTCGAAAATCTCAATTGGCTTGGCTTCACCCGAAGAAATCCTTGAGAATTCGAGCGGTGAGGTGTTGAAGCCTGAAACGATCAACTACCGTACCTACAAACCGGAACGTGATGGTTTGTTCTGCGAGCGTATTTTCGGTCCGGTGAAAGATTACGAATGTCATTGCGGTAAGTACAAACGTATCCGTTATAAAGGTATTGTTTGTGACCGATGTGGCGTTGAAGTGACTGAAAAGAAGGTCCGTCGTGAACGTATGGGACATATTCAGTTAGTTGTGCCTGTAGCGCATATCTGGTATTTTCGTTCATTGCCGAACAAGATCGGTTATTTGTTGGGGCTGCCTACAAAGAAACTAGACGCTATTGTATATTATGAACGTTATGTGGTTATCCAGCCGGGTGTGAAGGCTGAAGATGGCATTAATAAATATGATTTGCTTTTCTGAAGAAGAGTATTTGGATATCTTGGATACACTTCCTAAAGAAAACCAATATTTGGAAGATACAGATCCGAATAAGTTTATAGCTAAGATGGGAGCAGAAGCCATTTATGATCTGCTCTCAACTTTGGATTTGGATGCTTTATCTTATGAATTACGTCATAAAGCAAGTAATGATTCTTCGCAGCAACGCAAGAACGAGGCTTTGAAGCGTCTGCAGGTAGTTGAATCGTTCCGTGCATCTCGCGGACGTAATAAACCTGAATGGATGATTGTACGTATTGTGCCGGTTATTCCTCCTGAACTGCGTCCATTGGTTCCGTTGGATGGTGGCCGTTTTTGCTACCTCTGACTTGAATGACTTGTATCGTCGTGTGATTATCCGTAACAACCGTTTGAAGAGACTGATTGAAATCAAGGCTCCCGAAGTGATTTTGCGTAACGAAAAACGTATGTTGCAGGAGGCTGTCGATTCCTTGTTCGATAACTCACGTAAATCAAGTGCAGTGAAGACTGACGCTAATCGTCCATTGAAATCACTGTCCGATAGCTTGAAGGGTAAGCAAGGACGTTTCCGTCAGAATTTGCTGGGTAAGCGTGTTGACTACTCTGCTCGTTCGGTTATTGTTGTTGGTCCTGAATTGAAGATGGGTGAATGTGGTATCCCTAAACTGATGGCTGCAGAGCTTTACAAGCCGTTTATCATCCGTAAGTTGATTGAACGTGGTATTGTGAAGACTGTAAAATCTGCAAAGAAGATTGTAGACCGCAAGGAGCCTGTGATCTGGGATATCTTGGAACATGTCATGAAAGGTCATCCTGTATTGCTGAACCGTGCGCCGACTCTGCACCGTTTGGGTATTCAGGCTTTCCAACCGCATATGATTGAAGGTAAAGCTATTCAATTGCACCCGTTGGCTTGTACAGCGTTCAATGCCGACTTCGATGGTGACCAGATGGCGGTTCACTTGCCTTTGAGTAATGATGCGATTCTGGAAGCACAGATGTTGATGCTTCAAGCTCATAACATTCTGAATCCTGCTAATGGTGCTCCTATTACTGTGCCTGCACAGGATATGGTACTTGGTTTGTATTATATTACCAAGCTGAGAAAAGGGGCTAAAGGTGAAGGCTTGACTTTCTACGGTCCGGAAGAGGCTTTGATTGCTTATAATGAAGGTAAAGTGGATATTCATGCTATCGTCAACGTAGTGGTGAAGGACTTGGACAAAGATGGCAAAATCGTAGATGTGATGATGAAAGAAACCTCCGTAGGGCGTGTGATTGTAAATGAAATCGTTCCAGCGGAAGTGGGGTACTTGAATACCATTATTTCCAAAAAAGTCTTTGCGAGATATCATTAGTGATGTTATCAAAGCTGTCGGTGTTGCACGTGCTTGTGAATTCTTGGATGGTATTAAGAACTTAGGTTACTATATGGCGTTCAAGGGTGGTCTGTCATTCAACTTGGGTGATATTATTATCCCGAAAGAAAAAAGAAGAACTGGTAAAACGTGGTAATGAGGAAGTGGAACAGATTATGATGAACTATAATATGGGTTTCATTACTGACAATGAACGTTATAACCAGGTTATCGATACATGGACTCACGTGAACAGTGACCTGTCTGATATACTTTACAAGACGATTAAGAATGATGACCAAGGCTTCAATTCAGTATTTATGATGCTTGATTCCGGGGCCCGTGGTTCTAAAGAGCAGATTCGTCAGTTGTCTGGTATGCGTGGTTTGATGGCAAAACCGCAGAAAGCCGGTGCTGAAGGCGCACAGATTATTGAAAACCCTATTCTTTCAAACTTTAAAGAAGGTTTGTCTGTGTTAGAGTATTTTATTTCTACCCACGGTGCTCGTAAAGGTTTGGCGGATACAGCGTTGAAGACTGCTGATGCGGGATACTTGACCCGCCGTCTGGTAGACGTGTCGCATGATGTGATTATCAATGAAGAAGACTGTGGAACACTTCGTGGTTTGGTTTGTACGGCTTTGAAGAATAACGATGAAGTTATTGCTACTTTGTACGAACGTATTCTAGGACGTGTTTCTGTACATGATATCGTCCATCCTACTACTGGTAAACTGATTGTAGCCGGTGGAGAGGAGATTACAGAGGATATTGCGCAGGAAATCGAGGATTCTCCGATTGAAAGCGTTGAAATCCGTTCGGTATTAACTTGTGAATCTAAAAAAGGGGTATGCGCTAAGTGTTATGGACGTAACTTGGCATCCAGTCGTATGGTTCAGAAAGGTGAAGCAGTCGGTGTAATCGCTGCCCAATCTATTGGTGAGCCGGGTACACAGTTGACATTGCGTACATTCCACGCCGGTGGTATCGCAGGTAATATGGCTGCTAATGCAAGCATTGTCGCCAAGAATAATGCACGTTTGGAATTCGAAGAATTACGTACGGTAGATACGGTTGATGAAATGGGTGAGGCTGTGAAAGTGGTAGTCGGTCGTTTGGCTGAAGTCCGCTTTATCGATGTGAATACAGGGATTATCCTGTCAACTCATAATGTGCCTTATGGTTCAAAATTATATGCTGCGGACGGTGATATTGTTGAGAAGGGAAAAACTGATTGCTAAGTGGGATCCGTTCAACGCTGTTATTATTACAGAGGCTACTGGTAAGATTGAATTCGAGAGTGTGGTTGAAAACGTAACTTATAAGGTAGAGTCTGATGAAGCTACCGGTTTGCGTGAAATTATCATTATCGAGTCTAAGGATAAGACAAAAGTACCTTCTGCCCATATTGTAACCGAGGATGGTAATTTGATCCGTACTTATAACTTACCCGTGGGGGGGCATGTTGTGGTTGAAAACGGTCAGGCAGTGAAAGCTGGTGACATTATTGTGAAGATTCCTCGTGCTGTAGGCAAGGCTGGTGATATCACTGGTGGTCTTCCTCGTGTTACAGAACTGTTTGAGGCTCGTAACCCATCTAATCCTGCTGTCGTTTCTGAAATAGACGGTGAAATTACTATGGGTAAGATTAAGCGTGGTAACCGTGAAATTATTGTCACATCTAAGACAGGTGAAGTGAAAAAGTATTTGGTGAATCTGTCTAAACAAATATTGGTTCAGGAGAATGACTACGTTCGTGCCGGAACTCCGTTATCTGACGGTGCGATTACTCCTGCTGACATTTTGGCCATTAAAGGTCCCACGGCTGTACAGGAATATATCGTAAATGAAGTGCAAGACGTTTACCGTTTGCAGGGTGTGAAGATTAACGACAAACACTTTGAGATTATTGTTCGTCAAATGATGCGTAAGGTAGAAATCGATGAGCCGGGCGATACTCGCTTCTTGGAACAGCAGGTAGTGGATAAGCAAGAGTTCATGGAAGAAAACGATCGTATTTGGGGCAAGAAAGTAGTTGTTGACTCTGGTGATTCTCAGAATTTACAGCCGGGTCAGATTGTTACTGCCCGTAAGTTGCGTGATGAGAACAGTATGTTGAAACGTCGTGATTTGAAGCCTGTTGAGGTACGTGATGCTATTCCTGCTACATCTACTCAGATTCTGCAAGGTATTACCCGTGCCGCTTTGGGAACTTCAAGTTTCATGTCTGCTGCATCATTCCAGGAAACAACGAAAGTTTTGAATGAGGCTGCCATCAATGGTAAGGTTGATAGATTGGAGGGTATGAAGGAGAATGTGATTTGTGGTCACTTGATTCCTGCCGGTACCGGTCAGCGTGAATTCGAAAAGATTATTGTTGGTTCGAAGGAAGAATATGATCGCATTCTTGCTAATCGTAAGAATGTACTCGATTATAGTGAGGTAGAGTAATTTTTTAATACATACACTGTAAAAGAGGCTGATTTCTGTTTAAGAAATCAGCCTCTTTAGGTTTATAGTAAATGCTATAGGAAAATTATATAGAATAATAAGTATGTTGTATTATTACAAATAAAATGTCTATATTTGTACTCCAACCAAAGAATAGGAGTTGGGGATATTGAGATTCAGAATATTTTTTTAATGCTAAAGTATAAAATCATGGAAAACGAAAAAAATAACAATCAGTTGCAGATAGAGTTGAAAGAAGAAGTAGCTCAAGGAACGTATGCAAATCTTGCCATTATCACCCATTCCAGTTCGGAATTTATTGTTGATTTTGTGCGTGTAATGCCGGGATTGCCCAAAGCTGGAGTGCAGTCACGTATTGTACTGATCCCTGAACATGCAAAAACGTTTGATGTATGCATTACAGGAGAATGTTGCAAAATACGAACGTAATTTTGGACCTATTCGAATGCCGGAAGAAATGAATGGGGGAAATAATGGACCGGATGGAAAAACATTCATTCCTCCTATAAGCGGATTTAAAGGGGAGGCATAAGGGCTTTTGTAGCAAAAATAACATAGTAGTCTGTTTTTCAAAAACTTTTTTTGAGAAACAGACTATTTTTATTAGTAGAAAGTATTGTTTATTAAAATGTTATTCGTAACTTTGCAGCCCAAAATGTATAGTTTTGGACTTAGTACAGCAAATTAATAAACAATATATAATAATTAAAAAATCAAACAAAAATGCCTACTATTCAACAATTAGTAAGAAAAGGAAGAGAGGTTTTGGTTGAGAAGAGTAAATCTCCGGCACTGGATTCATGTCCTCAAAGACGTGGCGTTTGTGTTCGTGTGTATACTACTACTCCGAAAAAGCCGAATTCAGCAATGCGTAAAGTTGCTCGTGTGCGTCTGACTAACTCTAAGGAAGTAAACTCTTATATTCCGGGAGAAGGTCACAACTTGCAGGAACACTCAATCGTGTTGGTTCGTGGTGGTCGTGTGAAAGACCTTCCGGGTGTACGTTATCACATCGTTCGTGGTACTTTGGATACAGCAGGCGTAGCTGGTCGTACACAAAGACGTTCTAAATATGGTGCGAAGCGTCCTAAAGCAGGACAAGCTGCAGCTCCTGCAAAAGGAAAAGGAAAGAAGTAAATTGTAACTGAATTCCTGAAACAAAGAATATTAATTTAAGTTTTAGTTTGTTGGAATAAGCTATAAAAGGTTGAGTAAATGCTTCGGTGGAAGCGTTGAAGTAAACAAGAGTCGCACGCAACCCAATCAAAATCAATTATTTTTAAGAAAATGAGAAAAGCAAACCAAAAAAAACGTGTGATCCTTCCGGATCCGGTATTTAATGACCAGAAGGTTTCTAAATTCGTAACCATCTGATGTATGATGGAAAGAAGAATACCTCTTACGAAATCTTCTATGCTGCATTGGAAACAGTAAAAACAAAACTTCCTAACGAAGAAAAGTCAGCTTTGGAAATTTGGAAGAAGGCTTTGGATAACGTAACTCCTCAGCTGGAAGTTAAGTCTCGCCGTGTGGGTGGTGCTACATTCCAGGTTCCTACTGAAATCCGTCCTGAACGCAAGGAATCAATCTCAATGAAAAACTTGATCCTTTTCGCTCGTAAACGTGGTGGTAAGTCAATGGCAGATAAATTGGCTGCTGAAATCATCGACGCATTCAACGAACAGGGTGGTGCCTTCAAGCGTAAAGAAGATATGCATCGTATGGCAGAAGCTAACCGTGCATTCGCTCACTTCAGATTCTAATCAAGTAATAATTAAATAAGTAAAGGACGAAAATGGCTAAAAATGATTTGCATTTGACCCGCAATATCGGTATTATGGCTCATATCGATGCCGGTAAGACAACCACTTCGGAACGCATTTTGTTCTACACCGGTCTGACCCACAAAATTGGTGAGGTTCATGATGGTGCAGCTACAATGGACTGGATGGCTCAGGAGCAGGAACGTGGTATTACTATTACCTCTGCAGCGACAACAACTCGTTGGAAATATGCAGGCAATACTTTATAAGATTAACTTGGATTGATACTCCGGGACACGTTGACTTTACTGCTGAAGTAGAACGTTCATTACGCGTTTTGGATGGAGCTGTTGCTGCTTATTGTGCTGTGGTGGTGTAGAACCTCAGTCGGAAACAGTGTGGCGTCAGGCTGATAAATACAATGTGCCTCGTATTGGTTACGTTAATAAAATGGACCGTTCTGGTGCTGACTTTTTTGAAGTTGTTCGTCAGATGAAAACTGTGCTCGGTGCAAATCCTTGTCCTGTTGTAATTCCTATCGGTGCGGAAGAAAACTTCAAGGTGTTGTTGACCTGATTAAGATGAAAGCCATCTTATGGCATGATGAGACTATGGGAGCAGACTACAGTGTAGAAGAAATCCCGGCAAACTTGGTTGACGAAGCTAATGAATGGAGAGAAAAACTGCTTGAAAAAGTAGCAGATTTCGATGATACTTTGATGGAGAAATTCTTTGATGATCCTTCTACAATCACTGAAGAAGAAATCTTGCGTGCTTTGCGTGCAGGTACATTGAAGATGGATATCGTTCCGATGTTCTGCGGCTCTTCATTCAAGAATAAGGGAGTTCAGACATTGCTTGATTATGTTTGTGCATTCTTGCCTTCTCCGTTGGATACTCCTGCTATCGTGGGTACTAACCCGAGCACAGGTGCGGAAGAAGATCGTAAACCCAGTGAAGATGAAAAAACTTCAGCTTTGGCATTTAAGATTGCAACTGACCCCTATGTAGGTCGTTGACTTTCTTCCGTGTTTTACTCAGGTAAAGTAGAAGCCGGCTCTTATATTTATAACACTCGCTCCGGTAAAAAAGAACGTGTGTCACGTCTGTTCCAGATGCACTCAAATAAACAGAACCCTGTTGAAGTAATTAGTGCTGGTGATATTGGTGCAGGTGTTGGATTCAAGGATATTCGTACAGGTGATACTCTGTGTGACGAAGAAGCACCCATTGTATTGGAATCTATGGAATTCCCTGATCCGGTTATTGGTATTGCAGTTGAGCCCAAAACACAGAAAGACTTGGATAAGCTGTCTAACGGTTTGGCTAAGTTGGCTGAAGAGACCCGACATTTACAGTTAAAACTGATGAGCAGTCAGGTCAGACTATCATCTCTGGTATGGGTGAGCTCCACTTGGATATTATTATCGACCGCTTGAAACGTGAATTTAAAGTAGAATGTAATCAGGGTAAACCTCAGGTTAACTACAAGGAAGCTATTACAAAAACTGTTGAATTGCGTGAAGTTTATAAGAAACAGTCCGGTGGTCGCGGTAAATTCGCTGATATTATCGTAGCAATTGGTCCGGTTGATGAAGACTTTACTCAAGGTGGATTGCAATTTATCGATGAAGTGAAGGGTGGTAATATTCCTAAGGAATTTATTCCGTCAGTTCAGAAAGGTTTCCAAACTGCAATGAAGAATGGTGTATTGGCAGGTTATCCGCTTGATTCACTGAAGGTAGTCTTGAAAGATGGTTCATTCCACCCGGTTGACTCTGACCAGTTGTCATTTGAAATCTGTGCTATTCAGGCTTACAAAAACGCTTGTGCTAAAGCGGGTCCTGTATTGACTGAGCCTATCATGAAATTGGAAGTTGTAACTCCCGAAGAAAACATGGGTGATGTTATCGGTGACTTGAACAAACGTCGCGGTCAGGTAGAAGGTATGGAATCAAGCCGTTCAGGTGCTCGTATTGTTAAAGCAAAAGTGCCTTTGGCTGAAATGTTTGGTTATGTAACGGCTTTGCGTACTATTACTTCTGGTCGTGCAACTTCATCTATGACTTATGACCATCATGCTCAGGTGTCTAGCTCAATTGCTAAGGCAGTACTTGAAGAAGTGAAGGGTCGTGTAGACTTAGTATAATAAAGAATAATTTGGGGCAACGGGTTAGCGAATGACTCTTAATCCGGCCCCACTTTATATGTTTTTTTAATCATTTTATAAATAACAATCTAATGAGTCAAAAAATTAGAATTAAACTAGAAATCATACGATCACAACTTGGTGGATAAGTCTGCTGAAAAGATCGTGAAAACAGTGAAGGCTACAGGCGCTATTGTTAGCGGTCCTATTCCATTGCCTACTCACAAACGTATTTTCACTGTAAACCGTTCGACTTTCGTTAACAAGAAGTCACGTGAACAGTTTGAACTTTCTTCTTATAAGAGATTAATCGATATCTATAGCTCAACAGCTAAGACAGTAGATGCTCTGATGAAGTTGGAGTTACCGAGTGGTGTAGAAGTAGAAATTAAAGTTTAATCCATTAAAAATTAACTGAAATGCCAGGATTATTAGGAAAGAAAATCGGAATGACATCCGTTTTCAGTGCTGATGGTAAAAATGTACCATGCACTGTTATCGAAGCTGGTCCTTGTGTAGTTACTCAGATTAAGAGTGTTGAGAAAGACGGCTATGCAGCTGTTCAGGTAGGTTTCCAGGACAAAAAGGAAAAGCATACTACCAAACCTTTGATGGGGCACTTTAAAAAAGCTGGTGTAACTCCGAAGAGACACTTGGCCGAGTTCAAAGATTTTGAAACAGAATTGAATTTGGGAGACACTATTACAGTGGAGTTGTTCAATGATGCGGCTTATGTTGACGTTGTTGGTACTTCTAAAGGTAAAGGCTTCCAAGGTGTAGTTAAAAGACATGGATTTGGTGGTGTAGGTCAGACTACTCACGGTCAGCACAACCGCGCTCGTAAACCGGGTTCTATCGGTGCTTGTTCATACCCTGCAAAAGTATTCAAAGGAATGCGTATGGGTGGCCAGATGGGTGGTGACCGCGTGACTACACACAACTTACAGGTATTAAAGGTGATTCCGGAACATAACTTGCTGTTGATTAAGGGTTCTGTACCGGGTTGCAAAGGTTCAATCGTAATAATTGAGAAATAATGGAAGTTAACGTATTAAATATTAAAGGTGAAGACACCGGAAGAAAGGTTACGTTAAACGAATCTATCTTCGGAATTGAACCCAATGACCACGCTATCTATTTGGACGTTAAGCAGTTTATGGCTAACCAACGTCAGGGAACTCATAAATCTAAAGAAAGAAGCGAAATCAGCGGTTCTACTCGTAAATTAGGTCGTCAGAAAGGTGGTGGCGGTGCTCGTCGTGGTGATATCAACTCTCCGGTATTGGTGGGTGGTGCTCGCGTGTTTTGGTCCTAAACCTCGTGACTATTGGTTTAAGTTGAATAAAAAAAGTTAAGACATTGGCTCGCAAGTCGGCATTGTCTTATAAAGCTCAAGAAAAACGCAATCATTATTGTTGAAGACTTCACATTTGAGGCTCCAAAGACTAAGGATTTTCGTTTCTATGGTAAATAATCTTAAAAATTGCTGACAAAAAAGTTGCTTCTTGTTTTGCCGGAAGCTAATAAAAAATGTATATTTGTCAGCTCGTAACATCGAACGTGCTAATGTAGCAATTGCTTCTGCATTAAATACTTACAATGTATTGAATGCTGAAACTCTTGTTGTTACAGAAAACTCGCTCAAGGCTATCGAGAATATCTTATCTTAATTTAAAAAGGAGGCTTAGATAATGGGAATTATTATTAAACCGTTGGTTACTGAGAAAATGACTGCAATTACCGAGAAGTTAAATCGATTCGGCTTTATTGTACGTCCTGAAGCTAACAAGTTGGAAATTAAGAGTGAGATTGAGCTTTGTATAATGTTACAGTAGTAGATGTAAATACGCTAAAATACTCGGGAAAGAGTAAAAGCCGTTACACTAAGTCTGGAATCATCAATGGTCGTACGAATGCTTATAAGAAAGCTATCGTAACATTGAAAGAAGGCGATACTATTGATTTTTATAGCAATATTTAATAAAGATGGCAGTACGTAAATTTAAGCCCACAACACCGGGGCAAAGACATAAAATTATTGGTACTTTTGAAGAGATTACTGCATCGGTACCAGAAAAGTCTCTTGTATTTGGAAAGCGCTCAACAGGTGGTCGCAACAACGTTGGTAAAATGACAATGCGCTATATGGGCGGTGGTCACAAGAGAAAATACAGACTTATCGATTTCAAGAGAAACAAAGACGGTGTACCCGCAGTTGTTAAAACTATAGAATACGATCCGAATCGTTCGGCTCGTATTGCTTTGCTGTTTTATGCTGATGGTGAAAAGAGATATATTATTGCTCCTAATGGATTGCAAGTTGGTAGCACATTGATGTCTGGAGCGAATGCAGCGCCTGAGATTGGTAACGCACTTCCGCTTGAAAACATCCCCGTTGGTACTGTAATTCATAATATAGAATTACGTCCGGGTCAAGGTGCAGCTTTGGTAAGATCAGCTGGTAATTTTGCTCAGTTAACTTCAAGAGAAGGCAAGTATTGTGTGATTAAATTGCCTTCAGGTGAGGTAAGACAAATACTTAGTGCTTGTAAGGCTACTATTGGTAGCGTTGGTAACTCTGATCATGGATTGGAATCTTCCGGTAAGGCAGGTCGTACTCGTTGGATGGGGCGTCGTCCTCGCAACCGTGGTGTTGTTATGAATCCTGTTGATCACCCGATGGGTGGTGGTGAAGGACGTGCTTCAGGAGGTCACCCAAGATCACGTACAGGCTTGTATGCTAAGGGCTTGAAGACAAGAGCTCCGAAGAAACAGTCTTCTAAGTATATTATTGAGAGAAGAAAGTAATAACTGATTAATTGAGTAAATTATGAGTCGTTCATTAAAAAAAAGGTCCATATATTAACGTTAAACTTGAAAAGAAAAGTGCTTGCTATGAATGAAAGCGGCAAGAAGGTTGTCGTTAAGACTTGGGCTAGAGCTTCGATGATCTCGCCTGATTTTGTAGGGCACACAGTTGCAGTTCATAACGGAAATAAATTTATTCCTGTTTACGTTACAGAAAACATGGTAGGACACAAATTGGGTGAATTTGCACCGACACGTACATTCCGCGGCCATGCAGGTAATAAGAAAAAATAAGCAGGATAATCTGAAGAAATAATAAAGTAATAAATAATGGGAGCAAGAAAAAAATATCGGCTGAAAAAAGAAAAGAAGCCCTTAAGACCATGTATTTTGCAAAGTTGCAAAATGTTCCTACTTCTCCGCGAAAAATGCGTCTCGTGGCTGACATGATCCGTGGTATGGAAGTGAACCGTGCACTGGGTGTCTTGAAGTTTTCTTCTAAAGAAGCTTCTGCAAGAGTGGAAAAAACTGTTGCGCTCTGCTATTGCTAACTGGGAACAGAAAAACGAACGTAAGGCAGAAAGTGGCGAATTGTTTGTAACAAAGATTTATGTTGATGGTGGTGCAACGCTGAAAAGAATGCGTCCGGCTCCGCAGGGAAGAGGTTACAGAATTCGTAAACGTTCAAATCACGTGACTTTGTTCGTTGATTCTAAGAGTACTAATGATAATCAAAATTAAGACTAGATGGGACAGAAAGTTAATCCGATAAGCAACCGTTTAGGAATTATCAGAGGATGGGATTCTAATTGGTACGGTGGCAATGATTATGGTGATGCTTTGTTGGAAGACAGCAAAATCCGTAAATATTTGAATGCCAGACTTGCAAAAGCCAGCGTTTCAAGAATTGTTATTGAACGTACACTGAAATTGGTGACAATTACGGTTTGTACAGCACGTCCGGGTATTATCATTGGTAAAGGCGGTCAGGAAGTTGACAAGCTGAAAGAAGAGTTGAAGAAGATCACGGACAAAGATATTCAGATCAATATCTTTGAAGTGAAGAGACCTGAGTTGGATGCTGTTATTGTAGCTAATAATATCGCTCGTCAGGTAGAAGGTAAGATTGCCTATCGCCGTGCCATCAAGATGGCTATCGCTAACACAATGCGTATGGGTGCTGAGGGTATCAAAGTGTTGATTTCAGGACGTTTGAATGGAGCAGAAATGGCTCGTTCTGAAAATGTATAAAAGAAGGAGAACTCGTTGCATACTTTCCGTGCAGATATTGACTACTGTCATGCAGAAGCTTTGACTAAAGTTGGTTTGCTGGGTATTAAAGTATGGATTTGCGTGGTGAAGTGTATGGTAAGAGAGAATTAGCGCCCAACTTTACTCAGACTAAAGAAAGCGGTCGCGGTGGAAACGGCAACAATAACGGTGGTAAGAACTTCAAAAGAAAGAAAAACAATCGCTAACGGATTTGAATTTTAGGAATTATGTTACAACCGAAAAAGACAAAATTCAGAAGACAGCAGAAGGGCAGTCAGAAAGGAAATGCTCAAAGAGGAAACCAATTGGCTTTCGGCTCATTTGGTATTAAATCTTTGGAGACTAAATGGATTACAGGTAGACAAATTGAAGCTGCACGTATTGCGGTAACAAGATATATGCAACGTCAAGGACAGATTTGGATCCGTATTTTCCCGGACAAACCTATTACTCGCAAGCCTGCTGATGTGCGTATGGGTAAAGGTAAAGGTGCTCCTGAAGGTTTCGTTGCTCCGGTTACTCCGGGTCGTATTATCATCGAGGCAGAAGGTGTTCCTTATGAAGTAGCTAAAGAAGCTTTGCGTCTTGCAGCACAGAAGCTTCCTGTTACTACTAAGTTTATAGTTAGACGTGATTACGATGCTCAAAATCAAAATGCTTAATTTATTATGAAGATTGCAGAAATTAGAGAAATAGCTACCAATGAATTGGCAGAAAGAATTGAAGCTGAAGTAGCCAATTACAATCAGATGGTTTTAAATCATTCTATCTCTCCGCTGGATAATCCTGCACAGATTAAAAAAGTTACGCAGAACGATTGCGCGTATGAAGGCAGAATTGCATCAGAGAGAACTTAACAAATAATAATGGTCCTCATGGAAGCTAGAAATTTAAGAAAAGAAAGAACAGGTGTTGTAGTAAGCAATAAGATGGATAAGACCATTACTGTTGCTGCTAAGTTTAAAGAAAAACACCCTATTTATGGTAAGTTCGTTTCTAAAACGAAAAAATACCATGCTCATGATGAAAAGAATGAATGTAATGTAGGTGATACAGTACACATCATGGAAACTCGTCCTTTGAGCAAAACTAAGAGATGGAGATTGGTTGAAATAATTGAAAGAGCTAAGTAATTATGATACAAGTAGAATCCAGACTTACAGTGTGTGACAACAGTGGCGCTAAAGAAGCTCTTTGTATCCGCGTATTAGGCGGTACGAAGAGACGTTACGCTTCTGTAGGGGATGTCATTGTAGTTTCTATCAAGAGTGTAATCCCCTCTAGTGATGTTAAAAAAGGTGCAGTATCAAAGGCTTTAATTGTACGTACTAAGAAAGAAATCCGTCGTGCTGATGGTTCTTATATTCGTTTTGATGATAATGCTTGCGTGTTGTTGAATAATGCAGGTGAAATTAGAGGAAGTCGTATTTTTGGCCCTGTTGCAAGAGAGTTGCGTGCTGCAAACATGAAAAGTGGTATCACTTGCACCTGAAGTACTTTAATTTTTGTAAAAAGATTTTAAAGTAAATGAGTAAAATTTACATATAAAAAAGCGATACAGTTTACGTAAACTCTGGTGAAGATAAAAGGTAAAACTGGCCGTGTGCTGAAAGTTCTGTTAAAGAAGGACGTGCACTTGTAGAAGGTATCAATATGGTATCGAAAAGTACCAAACCTAATGCAAAGAACCCTCAGGGTGGTATCGTAAGCAGGAAGCTGCTATACATATCTCAAACTTGAATTTGGTTGATCCTAAAACAGGCAAGCCAACACGTGGTGGGAAGAAGAGAAAGTTCTGATGGTAGAACATTTGTTCGTTATGCTAAAAAATCAGGAGAGGAGATTAAATAATGAGTAATACTGCTAGCCTTAAGAAAGAATATGCAGAGCGCATTGCGCCTGCATTGAAGAATCAGTTCCAGTATTCTTCATCTATGCAAATTCCCGTACTTAAGAAGATTGTTATCAATCAGGGCTTGGGTATGGCTGTTGCAGACAAGAAGATTATTGAAGTTGCTATTAATGAGTTAACAGCAATTACTGGTCAGAAAGCTGTAGCAACAGTTTCACGTAAAGATATCGCTAACTTAAGTTGCGTAAAAAAATGCCTATTGGTGTAATGGTAACTTTGCGTCGTGAAAGAATGTATGAGTTCCTTGAAAAACTGGTTCGTGTTGCTTTGCCACGTATCCGTGACTTTAAAGGTATCGAAAGCAAGTTTGATGGACGAGGTAACTATACATTGGGTATTCAGGAACAAATCATTTTCCCTGAAATAAATATCGATAGTATTACTAAAATTCTCGGAATGAATATTACCTTTGTAACTTCTGCTCCGACAGATGAAGAAGGTTATGCTTTGTTGAAGGAATTTGGTTTACCGTTTAAAAACTCAAAAAAAGATTAATATATTATGGCAAAAGAATCAATGAAGGCTCGTGAAGTAAAAAGAGCCAAACTTGTAGCCAAAATATGCTGAAAAACGTGCTGCGTTGAAAAAGATTGTCAACTCAGGTGATCCTGCTGAAGCTTTTGAAGCTGCTCAGAAATTACAGGCTATTCCTAAGAATGCTAATCCTATTCGTTTGCACAACCGTTGTAAATTGACCGGTCGTCCTAAAGGCTATATTCGTCAGTTCGGGATTTCAAGAATTCAGTTCCGCGAAAATGGCTTCTAATGGTTTGATTCCGGGCGTAAAGAAAGCAAGCTGGTAATTCTTTTTATTTTTAAATATTGTCAGGGTAGTCCTGATTAATTTAATTTATTATTATATGACAGATCCAATCGCAGATTATCTCACCAGATTGAGAAATGCAATTAGTGCAAAGCACAGAGTAGTAGAAGTGCCTGCCTCAAATTTGAAAAAGGAAATCACTAAGATCCTTTTCGACAAAGGCTACATTCTGAACTACAAGTTTGTAGAAGATGGTCCTCAAGGAACTATCAAAGTGGCTTTGAAGTACGACTCAGTAAACAAAGTAAATGCTATTAAGAAGCTTATTAGAGTTTCTACTCCGGGTTTACGTAAGTATACGGGTTACAAAGACATGCCGAGAGTTATTAATGGTTTAGGTATTGCTATAATATCTACTTCCAAAGGTGTAATGACTAACAAAGAAGCTGCTGAACTGAAAAATCGGTGGTGAAGTTCTTTGTTACGTATATTAATAGGAGGATAAGCAATGTCAAGAATAGGAAAATTACCCATTAGTATTCCCACTGGAGTAACAGTTACTCTGAAGGATAATGTAGTTACTGTAAAAGGTCCTAAAGGCGAACTTAGCCAATTTGTTGATCCTTCTATCAATGTTGCAATTGAAGATGGACATGTGATGTTGACAGAAAACGAAAACGCGATGTTGGATAACGTAAAACAAAGACATGCTTTTCATGGCTTGTATCGTTCTTTGGTTAACAACATGGTTATTGGTGTTTCTGAAGGTTATAAGAAAGAACTGGAACTTGTCGGTGTAGGTTACCGTGCTTCAAACAATGGTAATATTATTGATTTCGCTTTGGGTTATACTCATAATATCTTTATGCAGTTACCTCCTGAAATCAAGGTAGAAACTAAGTCAGAAAGAAATAAGAACCCTCTTATTATATTGGAATCTTGTGACAAACAGTTGTTAGGTCAGGTTTGTTCAAAAATACGTTCTTTCCGTAAGCCGGAACCTTATAAAGGTAAAGGTATTAAGTTTGTTGGCGAAGAAATTCGTAGAAAGTCTGGTAAGTCAGCCGGTGCTAAATAATTTACATAAAATTGTATTATCATGACAACAAAATTAGAAAGACGAATCAAGATCAAATATAGAGTACGCAATAAGATTTCAGGTACTACTGAACGTCCGCGTATGAGTGTGTTTAGAAGTAACAAGCAGATTTACGTTCAAGTTATCGATGACTTGTCTGGTAGAACTTTGGCTGCAGCTTCATCTTTGGGAATGGAGCTATGCCTAAGAAAGAACAGGCTGCTAAAGTTGGTGAACTGATTGCCAAGAAGGCTCAGGAAGCTGGTATTACGACTGTCGTATTCGACCGTAATGGTTACTTGTATCATGGGAGAATAAAAGAAGTAGCTGACGCTGCTCGTAACGGTGGACTTAAATTTTAATCAATTATGGCAGTTAATAATAGAGTTAAGATAACTAACGATATAGAGTTAAAAGACAGATTGGTTGCTATCAACCGTGTTACAAAGGTAACAAAGGGTGGTAGAACATTCAGCTTCTCTGCAATTGTAGTTGTTGGAAACGAAGACGGTATTATTGGTTGGGGTCTTGGTAAGGCAGGTGAAGTTACAGCTGCTATTGCTAAAGGCGTAGAAGCAGCTAAAAAGAACCTTACTCGTGTTCCCGTTCTGAAAGGCACAGTTCCTCACGAACAATCTGCTAGATTCGGCGGTGCCGAAGTATTCATCAAACCGGCTTCTACCGGTACTGGTGTTGTGGCAGGTGGCGCTATGCGTGCTGTTTTGGAAAGTGTTGGTATTACAGACGTTTTGGCTAAGTCAAAAGGTTCTTCTAACCCGCACAACTTGGTAAAAGCTACAATTCTGGCTTTGGGTGAAATGAGAGATGCTCGCATGGTAGCTCAGAACAGAGGTGTAAGTATGGAAAAAGTATTTAGAGGATAAGGAGGAAATATGTCAACTATTAAGATTAAACAAGTAAAAAGTAGAATTGGTGCTCCTGCTGATCAGAAAAGAGTACTCGATGCACTGGGACTTCGCAAAATGAATCGTGTGGTTGAACACGAAGCAACTCCTTCAATTCTTGGAATGGTAAATAAGGTTAAACACTTGGTTGCCATCGTTAAGTAATTCATTGTTAATAAAAAACTAATTACGATATGAATTTAAGTAATTTTGAAACCTGCAGAAGGATCTACAAAGACCAGAAAAAGAGTTGGCCGTGGTGCCGGTTCTGGCTTAGGCGGTACTTCTACAAGAGGTCATAAAGGAGCTAAGTCAAGATCAGGCTATTCAAAGAAGATCGGTTTTGAAGGTGGTCAGATGCCTCTTCACGTCGTGTTCCGAAGTTTTGGTTTTAAGAATATCAACCGTGTAGAATACAAAGCAATCAATCTTGAAACTATCAGAAATTGGCTGAAGCTAAAAATCTGACTAAAGTGGGAATGAATGACTTTATCGAAGCTGGTTACATTTCTTCTAATCAATTGGTAAAGGTACTAGGTAACGGTAGTTTAACTACTAAACTCGATGTAGAAGCAAATGCTTTCTCAAAGAGTGCAGTAGCTGCAATCGAAGCTGTTGGTGGTAATGCAGTAAAACTCTGATTCAATGAGAAAATCTATTGAAACATTAAAGAATATATGGAAAATTGAGGATCTGAGACAAAGGATCCTCATTACTATATTATTTGTTGCAATTTACAGGTTTGGTTCTTACGTGGTTCTGCCAGGTATTAACCCTGCTATGTTAACTCAGTTGCATAAACAAACGAGTGAAGGTTTGTTAGCCTTGTTAAACATGTTCTCTGGAGGAGCGTTTTCCAATGCATCTATTTTTGCATTGGGAATCATGCCATATATCTCGGCATCAATTGTAATTCAGCTTTTGGCGATTGCTGTTCCCTACTTTCAGAAAATCCAGCGTGAAGGTGAAAGTGGTAGAAGAAAAATCAATCAGTATACTCGTATATTGACAATTGCAATTTTGGTTTTCCAAGCTCCCTCATACTTGCTTAACCTTAAGATGCAAGCCGGACCATCACTTAATGCTTCATTAGATTGGACATTCTTTATAATTACTTCTACCATCATTTTGGCAGCTGGAAGTATGTTTATTCTGTGGCTTGGAGAAAGAATAACAGATAAGGGGATAGGTAATGGTATATCATTCATCATTTTGATTGGTATTATTGCCCGTCTGCCACAATCTTTATTCCAAGAGTTTGTTTCTCGTCTGGCTTCTCCGGGTGCAGGTGGTATCATCATGTTTTTTGTTGGAAATAGTATTTTTGTTGTTTCGTTATTGCAGCAGCAATTTTGCTGGTTCAAGGCGTCCGCAAAGTTCCCGTACAGTATGCGAAACGTATTGTAGGAAACAAACAATATGGTGGTGCAAGACAATATATTCCTTTAAAGGTGAATGCTGCGAATGTAATGCCTATCATCTTTGCCCAGGCAATCATGTTTATCCCTATTACATTGGTAGGTTTCTCAAATGCTGCAACAGCAAGTGGTATTGTACGTGCATTTGTAGATCATACTAGCTTCTGGTATAATTTTGTTTTTGCAATATTGATTATTGTGTTTACATACTTCTATACTGCAATAACAATTAATCCTAACCAGATGGCAGAAGATATGAAGAGAATAATGGTTTTATTCCGGGAATAAAACCAGGTAAGAATACAGCTGAGTATATAGATGCGATCATGTCTCGTATTACTCTGCCGGGTTCTATATTCTTGGCTCTTGTAGCCATCATGCCTGCATTTGCCGGTATTTTTGGAGTAAAAGCTGAGTTCGCCCAGTTCTTCGGTGGTACATCCTTATTGATTCTTGTAGGTGTTGTATTGGATACACTCCAACAGGTAGAAAGTCATTTGCTGATGCGCCATTACGACGGATTGTTAAATTCCGGAAGAATCAAGGGGCGTGCTGGTAATGTTGCTGCATATTAATTAGTCTGAGATGATATTTCTTAAGACAGATGATGAGATAGAGCTGCTTCGTCAGAGTAACCTACTTGTAGGTAGGACTCTGGCTGAAGTTGCTAAATTGATAAAACCCGGTGTGACAACTAAGGAACTTGACAAGGTGGCTGAAGAGTTTATTAGAGATAATTGGAGCTGTTCCTACTTTTAAAGGTTTTCCCAATCAGTATGGTGATCCGTTTCCCAGTACCTTGTGTACTTCGGTAAATGATCAGGTTGTACACGGTATTCCCAATGATATCCCTTTGAAAGAAGGTGATATTGTTTCTGTTGATTGTGGTACTTATATGAATGGTTTTTGTGGGGATTCAGCTTATACCTTCTGTGTAGGAGAAGTTGATCCTGAGGTCTTGAAACTTTTGAAGACAACAAAAGAAAGATTTATATTTAGGTATAGAGAATGCCATTCATGGAAAGCGTTTG
>ENA-OQAX01000055-OQAX01000055.1-human-gut-metagenome-genome-assembly--contig:-NODE-55-length-21833-cov-4.802497_pt1 | contig 21833 bp, 27 predicted proteins | sample MGYA00242741_ERZ504539 | MGnify/ENA primary metagenome ERZ504539 (study PRJEB26092, sample SAMD00036277) | human gut metagenome | host: Homo sapiens | study: EMG produced TPA metagenomics assembly of... | reverse complement strand
TGACCACGCCACCCTCCCCCATATAAAACCCCTCAAACGCATGCGCATCGTTCCCCAATTTTATAGCCTACCCCCCACCCTCCACAAAAAATCAGCAAAAACTATTGCAATCTGCATAAAGTGCGGTATACTAAAGCAGTAAAATAATATTTACGCAGAGTAGAAACCCGCGCGTTAGGCAAAGCGGCAATGGCGCCGCTTTGCCGCAGTGCCTGACCAACGGGGAGTTGTGGCAGGACGAAGATGCAGGGCAGGGGAGTGCAATGTGCACGCCGCTGCCGGCACGCGGTGCTGGTTTCGCATCCCACTGCTGCATAAAGGTGTGCAACGGCGGGTGTGGTTGCACACCTGCCCTTTCCCCTCCCTTGTGCGGCAACACGCACGATGGAGGTATTTTATTATGCAAAAATCCGTTCAAGTTCGTACCCCGCTGTATGCTGCGGCCTATTGGCAGCAGGCCGCCGATGAGTTTAAGAACATCCGCGTTCTGGCTTTTGCCGGTATGGTCACGGCGCTGGCCATTATTCTGGAAAGCTTCCCCATCTATCTGCTGGGCCAGAGCCTGAAGATCTATTTCAGCTTTGTGGTGGTTTCGCTGGGGTGCGCCTGTTATGGCCCGCTGGTGGGCATGGGCGTTGGTGCGGTCATTGATACGCTGGGCTTTCTGCTTTCCAGCTATGGCGAGCCGTATTTCCCCGGCTATCTGATTACGGCCATGTTGTCCGGCCTGATTTACGGCGTTATGCTCTACCAGCGCAAACCCACCATCCCGCGCCTGATCGTGACCCGTCTGCTGATCAATTACGGCAGCAATGTGCTGCTGGGCAGTGTGTGGAAAGCTATGTTGTATGGCAAGGGTTACCTGTATTACCTGAGCACCGGCATGGTCAAAAACACCATCATGATCCCCATTGAAGTTGCCTTGATGTGGCTGGCCCTGAACGCGGCAGAAAAACACGGCCTGGACCGCCGCTACCTTCATCAGCGCTGATGAAGCACAGATTTTTGTTCAAAAAGTCATACTTTACGGCTAAAAGCTTGTGCGTTTTTGCTGGCAGAACGCAGCCGAAATTTGAAAATTGTTCCGTAATTTACAAACTTTTAACAACGTATTCACAAAGCATTGAAAAATGTCCCTGCCGCGTATACAATAACATATGTGAAAAGAATGTGTCGGATTTCCTGCAAGCATGCAGCAAAACGGCGCATTTTTGGTTTCAGGACCGTGACTCCGGCTGGCAGCTGCCGCCGGGCCAGACGTAAAAAGAAAAGGAGCACTTACACATGAAAAAATTGTTGGGTATTGTGTTGTCCGCAGCTATGCTGCTCAGCATGGCCGCCTGCGGCAGCACTGCTGCATCCAGCGCTGCATCCAGCGCAGCAGCAGATTCTACCGCTGACGCTGCCACTGCTACCGATGCAGCTGCCAGCGACCTGAAGGTTGGCGTTATCACGATTGGCGATGAGACAGAAGGCTACACTGCTGCGCATATCAACGGCATCAAGGCTGCTGCACAGAAGCTTGGCATGAGCGACAGCCAGATCGTTTGGAAGTACAAGGTTCCCGAAGGTGCTGAGTGCTCTGACGCTGCAGAAGACCTGGTTGGCCAGGGCTGCAACCTTGTTGTTTCCAACTCTTACGGCCACCAGACCTATATCGTAGAAGAAGCTGAAAAGTATCCCGATGTCACTTTTGTTTCCATGACCGGTGATTTTGCTGCCCTGACTGGCCTGGATAACTTCAAGAACGCTTTCACCAATGTTTATGAGAGCCGCTATGTTGCCGGTGTTGTTGCCGGTATGAAGCTGCAGGAACTGGTTGAGTCCGGCACCTTGACCCCGGAGAACCAGCCCAACAGCTTTACCGCTGACGGCAAGGTCAAGATCGGCTATGTCGGCGCTTACAACTATGCTGAGGTTGTTTCCGGCTACACTGCATTCTTCCTGGGCGTGCAGAGCGTTTACCCCAATGTTGCCATGGAAGTTATGTACACCAACTCCTGGTTCGATATCGACAAGGAAGGCGCTGCTGCCGAAGCTCTGATTGCAAACGGCAGCGTGATCATTGGTCAGCATGCTGACTCCACCGGTGCTCCCGCTGCCACCCAGAAGCAGAAGGATGCCGGCAAGATCTGCTACTCTGTCGGTTACAACATCGACATGCTGGAGACCGCTCCCACCGCTGCCCTGACCTCCGCCACCAACGTTTGGGAAGTTTACTATGAATACCTGTTCAAGAGCATGATGGACGGTGAAAACCCGGCTACCAACTGGTCCGAGGGTTACAACGAAGGCGCTGTTGCCATCACTGACCTTGGCCCCGAAGTTGCCGAAGGCACTGCCGAGAAGGTTGCCGAAGTGGAAGCAGCCCTGAAAGATGGCAGCCTGCATGTGTTTGATACCAGCAAGTTCACCGTCAACGGTGAGACTGTTACCACCGCTCCCATCGACCTGACTTTCTATGATTACTCCACCGGCACCCCGGTTGCTGTGTACCAGGGCGATACCGAGGAAGCCATCACCGATGGTTACTTCTCTGAATCCACCCTCGCAGCGCTCCGTATTTCTCCCTGCGCATTGACGGCATTACCGAGGATGCAGACCCGGTTGCTGATCCCACAAACTGAACTGACATGGAGGGAAGCTCTGCCTGTTACTGAACAGAGCTTCCCTCTATTGGTGTTTACGGCACCGCATGATGGATTTTTACAGAGAGGAGCATTCCCATGCCGCAGACTGAGTACGCCATCCAGCTGGAACATGTAACCAAAACTTTTGGCCCGGTCATTGCAAACCATGATGTTACCATGAATATCCGCCGCGGGGAGATTTTGTCCCTGCTGGGCGAGAACGGCTCCGGCAAAACCACCCTGATGAATATGATCGCCGGTATCTATTACCCGGACGGCGGGCAGATCATCGTCAACGGCCAGCCGGCAGATATCCGTTCCCCGCGCGATGCCCTTGCCCTTGGCATTGGCATGATTCACCAGCACTTCAAACTGGTGGATGTGTTTACCGCCGTGGAAAACATTGCCCTGAGCATGGACAAAGGCGAAAAATTTGACCTGCGCCGCGTGCGGGACAAAGCCCGTGCTATTTGCGAAAAATACCAGTTTGCGCTGGATCTGGACCAGAAAGTGTACGAGATGAGCGTGAGCCAGAAGCAGACGCTGGAAATCGTAAAGGTGCTGTTCCGTGGTGCAGATATCCTGATCCTGGACGAACCCACCGCCGTGCTGACCCCGCAGGAGACCGAAAAGCTGTTTGCCGTGATGCGCAACATGAAGGCGGACGGCAAGGCCGTGGTCATCATTACCCACAAGTTGCATGAGGTGCTTTCGGTTTCGGACCGCGTGGCCATTCTGCGCAAGGGTGAATACGTTGGCACGGTGGAAACCGCCACCGCAACGGAATCCAGCCTGACTGAGATGATGGTGGGCCAGAAGGTGGAGCTGAACATCAACCGCACCACGCCGCAGGACCCCACCCCGGCGTTTGGCTATCAGCCACCTTCGGTGCGCAGCCCCGAAGGTACCAACGTGTTGGACGATGTGAGCTTTGATGTGTATGGCGGCGAGATTTTGGGCATTGCCGGTATTTCCGGCAACGGCCAGAAAGAACTGCTGGAAGCCATTGCCGGTTTGCAGCATACCGAATCCGGCTCCGACGTAAGTTTTTTGCCCCCGGCGAAGAGGACAAGCCGATGGAGCTGCTGGGCAAGAGTCCCAAGGATATCCGCGATGCCGGTGTGCACCTGAGCTTTGTACCGGAGGACCGCCTGGGCATGGGCCTGGTTGGCACCATGGGCATGACGGACAACATGATGCTGAAAAGCTATGGCGAAGGCCACTCCCCGCTGGTGGACCACCGTGCCCCGCGTGAACTGGCCGAAAAGATTCGCAAGGAGCTTGGTGTGGTTACCCCCGGCCTGAACACCCCCGTTTCCCGCCTGTCCGGCGGCAACGTGCAAAAGGTGCTGGTTGGCCGCGAGCTGGCGGCTTCGCCCATTGTGCTGATGACGGCTTAACGCCGTGCGCGGCCTGGACATCAATACATCCTACACCATTTACAACCTGCTGAATGAGCAGAAAGAAAAAGGCGTTGCCGTGATTTATGTTGGCGAGGACCTGGACGTTCTGCTGGAGCTGTGTGACCGCATTCTGGTGCTGTGCGGCGGCAAAGCCAACGGCATGCTGGATGCCCGCACCACCACCAAGGAAGAAGTTGGCCTGCGCATGACCAACCTTGTACAAAAGGAGGGCAAATGATGAGCAAAACTGCAGCTGAACCGCTTGTGCGTATCTCCAAGCGGGAGGGTACCACCTTTGTGCAAAAAGTGCTGGTGCGTGCCATTGCTATCCTGCTGGCACTTGTTGTGGATGCGTTCTTCATCTTTTTTGTTACCGGCCTGAACCCCATCAGCGTGTACGGCGTTATGTGGAACGGCACGTTTATGAACACCACCCGTTTCTCTTGGGCGCTGCGTGATCTTTCCAGCCTGCTGTGCATTGCCATTGCACTGGCTCCTGCCTTTAAGATGCGCTTTTGGAACATCGGCGGCGAAGGCCAGGTGCTGATCGGCGGCCTGGTCGCGGCGCTCATCATGGTGTATTTTGGCAGCAGCTGCCCGCACCGCTGCTGTTTGCCGCCATGGTCATCGGCAGTGTGCTGGCCGGTGCCATCTGGGCCTTTGTTCCGGCCTGGTTCAAATCCCGCTGGAACACCAACGAAACGCTGTTCACCCTGATGATGAACTACGTTGCCACCAGCATTGTGGCCTGCATGACGAATATCATGCGCGGCCAGGCATCCAGCCTGGGCACCCTGAACAAAGCCACCAAGGCTGGATGGCTGCCCGTGATCAACGGCCAGCGCTACACCATCAATATTATTGTGGTGCTGGTGCTGACCTTTGCAATGTACGCTTACCTCAAATACTCCAAGCAGGGGTACGAGATCAGCGTTGTGGGCGAGAGTGAAAACACCGCCCGCTATGCCGGCATCAATGTCAGCCGCGTGATGATCCGTACTATGCTGCTGTCCGGTGCCATCTGCGGCCTGTGCGGCTTTTTGGTTGTGGCCGGTAAGGACCAAACGATCTCCACTACCTCGGCAGGCGGCAACGGCTTTACCGCCATTATTGTGGCCTGGCTGGCAAAGTTCAACACCTTCTATATGATGCTGATTTCTTTCCTGCTGATCTTCCTGGACCGCGGCGCTTCGGAAATTGCTTCTGCATATTCCCTGAACGAATATGCAGCGGATATCATCACCGGCATTATCCTGTTCTTTATCCTGGGCAGCGAATTTTTTCATCAACTACCGCCTGGTCTGGCGCGGCCATCATGATGGTAAGGAGGGCAAGTAAGTATGAGCAGTCTGATTGCATGGATCCTGCGTGCCATCCCGTTTGGCACCATCATTATGTACGGCGCTTTGGGCGAGACCCTGACGGAAAAATCTGGCAACCTGAACCTGGGTGTTCCCGGTATCATGTACCTGGGCGGCTTTGCTGGTTTTGCCAGCGCTTATTATTACGAAAACTCAGCGCCAACCCCAGCGCCTTTGTCTGCGTGATTCTGGCCCTGCTGTGCGCCTGATCGCATCCGCCCTGGGCGGTCTGATTTACGCCTTCCTGACCATCACCCTGCGTGCAAACCAGAACGTGACCGGCCTTGCGCTGACCACCTTTGGCATGGGTGTGGCAAACTTTTTGGTGTGTTTATCCTGAACGGTGCCAGCTACACCGCGGCACCGCTGGCTTATAAAGCATTCAGTGCCATGATTCCGGTGCTTTCCGGCTTTGGCGTTGTGGGCAAGGTGCTTTTCTCTTACGGCTTTTTGGCTTATGCGGCCATTGTGCTGGCAGTTGTGCTGCACTGGTTCTTTACCCGCACCCGCGCGGGCCTGAACCTGCGCGCGGTTGGCGAAAACCCCGCCACTGCCGATGCCGCCGGCATTAACGTTACGCTGTATAAATATGTGGCTACCTGCACGGGTGCTGCCATCTGTGGTGTGGGTGGTTTGTATTATGTTCTGGATTATAACCAGGGCATCTGGGCAACCACCGGCCAGATCGAAGCCTTGGGCTGGCTGGCTGTAGCGCTGGTCATCTTTACCACCTGGAAGCCACTGAACGCCATTTGGGGCGCTTACCTGTTTGGCGTGCTGTACTGGTTGTATCAGTTCCTGCCCAGCCTGCTTGGCATTACCGTTGCCAGCTACATGACCGATCTGATCCAAATGCTGCCCTATGTGGTTACCATTGTGGTGCTAATCGTGGTCAGCCTGCGCAAAAAGAAGGAAAACCAGCCCCCGGAGCATCTGGGCCTTTCCTACTTCCGCGAGGAGCGGTAAAAAATATTTTTTGCAGAATTCGCAAAAATTGCTTATTTTGCATCAAAGCCTCGTTTCCTATTGGAAATGGGGCTTTTTTGTTTTTTGGGGAAGGGCAGGGGGATTGGCGGATTTCGGAGAGTGATATCCGGCATGGCCCATCACACATTTTTGATTTGACTGTGTAGCCGGGGGAGTTCGTTGCTATTGTGGGTGAATCCGGCTCCGGCAAAAGTACCCTGATGAATATTATCGGCGTGCTGGACAAGCGACCTCTGGCGAGTATACGCTGGACGGGGTGGATATCCATAAGCAGACGATGACGAACTGGCGGGCATGCTCCCGTTGCACGGGAGCATTTTGTGGTATACTTCTGCTTGAATGATAAAAATGGGGTAGTTTTGCCTGGGGTGTATCTGAAAAGTCAAAAGTACAGTCTGTTTCGGCAGTTGCAGCCGGATTTTGCGCTTGCAAAATGCGGCATCTTCTTTTCTTTCAGATACACACCTTAGAGCGGAGAGGAAAGAAGGAAGGTCTGACAATGCAGACACAACAAAAACTATTTACCAACCGCATGCTGCTAACACTATTGTGGCCGCTGGTGGTGGAGCAGGCGCTGAACGTGCTGGTGGGCATGTCCGATACCGTGATGGTATCCAGCGTGGGCGAAGCCGCCATTTCCGGTGTTTCGCTGGTGGATATGATCAACTACCTGATCCTGAATATTTTTGCCGCGCTGGCCACCGGCGGCGCGGTTATCACCAGCCAGTTCCTGGGAGCCAAAAAAGCCGGGGGAAGCCTCCCGCAGCGCGGGGCAGCTGGTTACTTTAAGCTCTATCCTGGGTACGGCTGTCATGGCGCTCTGCCTGCTGCTGCGCGGGCCCATGCTGCGGCTGTTCTTTGGCAGCATTGCGGACGATGTGTTCCAGGCAGCCATGATCTACTTTACCATCACGGCAATCTCTTACCCGTTTTTGGCGCTGTACACGCGGGCGCGGCCATCTTCCGCTCCGTCGGCAACAGCGAGGTATCCATGCGGGTATCCGTTGTCATGAACATTACCAATATTGTGGGCAATGCGTTCTGCATCTTTGTGCTGCGCATGGGGGTTGCCGGTGTTGCGGTGCCCACGCTGGTTTCCCGCGTGCTGGGCGCTGTCATCATCCTGAAACTGACCACCCGGCATGATAATGTCGCCCGCGTTACCTGGGATGGCGTCAAGCACCTGCAGCCCCAGATGGCAAAGAACATTTTGTATATCGGCATCCCCTCCGCGCTGGAAAACAGCCTGTTCCAGCTGGGGCGTGTGCTGGTCGTCAGTATGATCTCTTTGTTCGGCACGGTGCATATTTCCGCCAATGCGGTGGCCAACAACCTGGACGGCATGGGCTGCATTGTGGGCCAGGCCATCGGCCTTGCCATGATCACTGTGGTGGGGCGCTGTGTGGGCGCCCAACAGCTGGACCAGGCCAGCTACTTTACCAAAAAGCTGCTGCTGTGGGATTACATTGCCCAGGGCGCTACCAATGCCCTGATTTTGATCTTCCTGAACCCGCTGCTCAGCGTGTACACCCTTTCGGATGAAACCCGCCACCTGGCCTGGCTGCTGGTTATGATCCATGCGGGCAGCGCCATCTTCCTGTGGCCGGCGGGCTTTGTTCTGCCCAACGCCCTGCGTGCAGCCAATGATGTGCGCTTTACCATGCTTACTTCCATTCTGTCCATGGGAATCTGGCGTCTGGCCTTCTCTTACATCCTGTGCGTTCAGATGGGTATGGGTGCTGTCGGTGTCTGGATCGCCATGGTGGTGGACTGGGTGTGCCGCGTGACCTGCTTTGTGGTCCGCTTTGTATCTGGTGCGTGGAAGAAAAAAATGTGTGGCAAAATAATAGGAGGAACCCCCGATGAAGCTTATCAGTTGGAATGTGAACGGCCTGCGCGCCTGCCTGAAAAAAGGCTTTGAGGATACTTTCAACCAGCTGGATGCGGATGTGTTCTGCATTCAGGAAACTAAAATGCAGCCCGGCCAGGCGGATTTTGCCCCCGAAGGCTATACCGAATACATCAACAGCGCTGAGAAAAAGGGCTATTCCGGCACGCTGATCTATACCCGCGTAAAGCCCCTGAACGCCTGGAACGGCATTGGGGTGGAAGCCCACAGCCACGAAGGCCGTGCCATCACACTGGAATTTGAGGATTACTACCTCGTCAATGTCTATGTACCCAACTCCCAAAACGAGCTGGCCCGCATTGACTACCGCATGCAGTGGGAGGACGACTTGCGCGCCTACCTGAAAGACCTGGACAGCAAAAAGCCGGTGATCCTGTGCGGAGATTTGAACGTGGCCCATGAGGATATTGACCTGAAGAACCCCGGCCCCAACCGCGGTGCTGCGGGCTTTTCGGACCAGGAGCGCGGCAAGCTGAACGAGCTGCTGGCCGCTGGCTTTACCGATAGCTTCCGCTACCTGTACCCTGATGCCACCGGCATGTACAGCTGGTGGAGCATGCGGTTCCGCGCAAGAGAGCGGAACGCAGGCTGGCGCATTGATTATTTCCTGGTATCGGACCGGCTGGCCCCACAGATCAAAAAGGCCGAGATTTTGATGGATGTGCAGGGCAGCGACCATTGCCCGGTGCTGCTGGAACTGTAACGCTGCAAAACGTCCAAGAAATATTCGGTGTGTCGAAAAAACTGTGCCTTTCTTTTGCAGAGCATGTGGGTATAAAACATGTAGGGGTGCACGATCTCACCCCGCATGTCGGACCTTGCCATATATTCCATCACATCATTCTCCGCAAGGCATCGGGCGCACAATGCGCCCCCCCTATGAAGACCTTTTCGACAATCTGAAATTTTCATGATTTTTTCAAAAATATCTGCTCCCGCTGCAAAATGCCGGGAGCATTTTTCGTATTAGTATACAGAAGCGCTTCCAACAAAGAAAGCGCGCCGGCAGATGAATGCGAAAGGAGGTGTGGGGCACTGAACCAAACAGATTTTACCCAGCTGATGCAGCAATACCAAAAACTGGTTTATACCGTTTGTTTGCAGTTTGTCCACAACCCCCACACCGCCGAGGATCTGACCCAGGATACCTTCCTTTCGGCATGGTCGTCCATTGACCGGTGCGAGCCCCAATACTATAAGCAATGGCTGGTGCGTGTGGCAGCCAACAAATGCAAGGACCACCTGAAAAGCTCCTGGGCGCGCAGGGTGGAGGCACAATCCGACGAAACGATGCCGGAACCACGCGGCACACCGCCGCCCGGCAGCGGCCTGCAAAGCGCAGAGCCGGACCCGCAGGATGAATTTATGCGCCAGACCGATGCCGCAGAGCTGGAAACGATGGTGCGCACCCTGCGCGAACCCTATGGCCGGGCCGCGGCCATGTATCTGCTGGACGGGCTGCCCGTGGCGGCCATAGCCCAAAAGCTGGGCCGCCCGGCACCCACTGTTCAGAACCAGCTGTTCCGCGCAAAAGCGATCCTGCGCAAACAGATCATGGAAAGGAGGCAGGAATAATGGAACAGGCAATGTTTCCGCAAAACGAAAATAACACCCCATTTGATAACGAAGCCCTGTTTGATGCTGAAGGCCACCTGACGGATGAGGGGCTGCACGCCCTGCAGGAGGGCCGCCTGGATGAACTGGGCAGCCTGGAGACCGCAGAGCACCTGACCTTCTGTGATTACTGCCTTGCCCGCTATACCGCCCTGATTGAATCGGCCCCCGAAAAGCTGAAACAGCCCATGCGGGACCTGATCCCCCAGGTGCAGGCCTTGATGCGGCTGCGCAGCTTCCGCATTATGACAAACCGCTATGTTTCCACGGCTGCCGCCGTAATGCTGGCCTTTGCGCTGTGGCGGTTCGGGTTCTTTGGCGGCGTTGGTACGGTGCAAAAGCCCATGCAGCAGCTGCCGGACGTTACCCCCAGAGTGACGGTAAGCCAGGCGCTTGGCGGTATGTTTGACAGCATGAGCAGCGGCCTGAGCAATATGTTCGACGGAATGCAGCTTACCATCAACAGTGGGCTGGCCCAGCTGGCCGACCCGGTTGTGCCCCACAGCAACCCCACCAATAACGGCGGCAGCCCCGCCCACGGAGAGTGATACACTATGAAGAAAAACGCATTTTTGACCTTTATTTTTGCCTGCATCCCCGGCGCAGGGCAGATGTATTACGGGTATATGAAGCGCGGTACCTCGCTGCTGGTCTACTTCTGCCTGTTCATCATGCTGGGCGCCATCATTTCCCCGCTGGTGGTGGGCGTCGCCGTGGTGTATATGTTCAGCTTTTTTGACACCTATGACCTCATCCGCTACCTGGTAGCAGGGGACCCCAAGCCGGATGGCTTCCTGCTCCCGCCGGACTGGCAGAATCAGCTCGGCGGTGCCAAAACCAAAATGACCCCCAAAATGAACAAAATCATCGGCTGGTGCCTGCTGCTTACGGGTGCCTATGTGATGTATGACCGCGTGATCTGGCCGATCGTGAGCAATATTCTGCAGCAGCTGGGCGTTTACTGGGATATAATCTATACCATCAACAACGCAATCCCTTCCGTTGTGGTGGCGGTGCTGCTGATTGCTTTTGGCGGCCGCCTGCTGGGCTTTGGCAAACATGCCCACCACAACGATACCGACGACCTGCCCCCGTACCAGGGCTGAACCGGCAAAGCAAGCAAATTGAAAAGAAAGTGTAGGGCAGGGTGCAGCACAGCACCCCGCCTGGTAGCCTGCGGCCATTTGGAATAAAAACAGCGCCGCCCGATAGCCTGACAATGATTCAACAGACAAAAGAGAAAATGGTGATTCACTATGGAAAACAATTTTAACCAGAATACCCCTGTGCCGGAGGAACCGACCCAGGATGCCAGCCAGGAAACCACCGCGCAGGCCGCGCCCGAAACGGCCCCCAAGCCCCCGGTCAAAGTGCGGCGGGTGGGCACCTTCAGCCTTGGCCTGATGCTGGTTGCCATCGGTGCCATCCAGCTGGCCCAGATTTTTATGCCGAATGTCAATGTGCTCAGCGTGGTAAAGTATGCCCCGGTGGTGCTGATCGTTCTGGGCATTGAGGTGCTGATTTACGCCGCACGCCCCGATGTAAAGATCAAGTATGACGTCATTTCCATCTTCCTCTGCATTATCATCATGCTCACGGCGGGGGCTTCCGGTGCAGTGGCCGCAGTAGCCCAGGCATTCACTCCCGAAAACGTGACCAAGCGTGTTACCACCGAGGAACAGTACAAGAAGTCTGTTCAGAAGGCACTGAGCAATATCCCCAATGCCCATGATTTTGTACATGATTATTCCATCGATGTCAGCAGCGAGAGCTGGTTCATGGATATGCCGGTGGGTACGATGCACGCAACGGTGTACCTGACCATGAATTACGGTGCCCAGACCACCGCCGAAGAATTTGTGCGCGACTGCATGAAGGTAATGGATGCGGTAAATGCCACAGATATCCCGGTAGAATACTATCGCTTTGATGTGGACCAGAGCAACCTGACCGATGGCGAAGTGTGGAGTGTATGGCTGGATGAGTGGGAAATGCACGGCAACCTGCAAAACATTGCGGCCCATGTTGATACCATGTACTATGTGGACGGCGATGCCTACACCAGCCTGGATGATGTGCCCAAAAAGGACGGCGATGAACTGTTGAACCGCTACATGGCCGCCTTTGGCACCAACCCGCTGACCGATTACCAAAATGAATACGGCACCGTTGAATTTGGTGATGAGCTGGAAGAGTACATGCAGAACCGCGTGGAAAACGAAGCCGGCCAGGACCTGACGGACACTGACAACGCTGGGAAAACCGCAGCCAGTGAGGAAACACCCGCAGCGCAGGACGATGCGACGATGGAAGCCACTGAACCCGCAGCGAGCGCTGCGGAAGCTGCCTCTGAAAATGCAAACTGATATTTGAACAAAAATAATATATTTGTGCAATTTCGTTAAAAACGACGGAAAAGTTGACCAGATTTTTACGCCCCGCATACGCGGGGCTTGTTGTTTTTGCCCGCCTGAAATGCTACAATACCAATAAGGGCAATTTTGCCCTGTAAATGCGGCCTGCCCGGCGGCGGGATGCAAAATCAGGAGGTACCCCATGCACATCCTTAAAGGCTATACCAAGCAGGAAATCAGTTGGATGATGTACGACTGGGCCAACAGCGCCCATTCCGTTATCATTGTAACGCTGCTCCCCATCTTTTTTGACACGGTTGCGGGCTATACGGCGGACAGTGTTTCCAGCATGTCCACCTGGGGCTATGCAACCAGCATCGCCATGCTGATCGTGGCGCTGGCCGCTCCGTTCCTGGGCGTGTTTGGCGATATCCGCGGTATGCGCAAAAAGCTGTTCAGCTTTTTCATGCTGCTGGGCGTTGCAGCCTGCGCGGGCATGGCGTTTACGCCTGGGATGGATTTTACCTCCGGCCCGGTGGCAGCAGGCAAGGTGGCCAGCCTGATCCTGGTTCTGTACATCGTCAGCGTCATTGGTTTTGATGCTTCCGCCATCTATTACGATGCCTTTTTGACTGATGTTACCACCGAGGACCGCATGGATAAAGTTTCCACCATGGGGTACGGCCTGGGTTACATCGGCGGCTCCACCATTCCGCTGCTTATTTTTCTGATCATGAACCTGGTTGGCGTGCCCATGCTGACCTGCCTGGCGGTTGTGTTTGGCCTGACCGCTGTGTGGTGGCTGGCGTTCAGCTTGCCGCTGCTGAAAAACTGCGAGCAGACCTCTGGCAAGCCGTATGAAAAAGGCGATGTTGCCCGCAGCATTAAGGGCGTTGGTACCACCATCAAGGAGATCATTGCCAACAAGCCGATGCTGATCTATATTCTTTCGTATTTCTTCTATATTGACGGCGTGCACACCGTCATCAGCATGGCAACCACCTATGGCACCAACCTGGGGCTGGATTCCACAGGCATGATGCTGGCGTTGCTGCTGGTGCAGATTCTGGGCCTGCCGTTCTGCCTGCTTTACATCAAGTGCAGCGAAAAGTTCGGTGCCCGCACCATGGTGGGCTTTGGCATCTGCGTGTATATGTTCATCTGCATCTTTGCGTTCTTTATGAACAGCCTGTGGCAGTTCTGGGTGCTGGCTGTGTTGTGCGCCACCAGCCAGGGCGGCATTCAGGCGCTGTCCCGCTCCATGTACGGCAAGCTGATCCCGGATAAAGACCGCTCCGGCGAGTTCTTCGGCTTCTTCGATATCTTTGGCAAGTTCAGCTCCATCATGGGCCCGGCTTTGGTCGGCGTTGTCAGCAGTGCGGTGGCAAATGGAATGCTGGGGGCCCAGGGGCTGACCGCTCAGACCGCAACGGCGGAGCAGATCGATGCGATCAACGCCCAGTCCAGCCATTACGGCATTTTGTCCATCATTATTATCATCATTGTGGGCGCGGTGCTGTACTTCGGCTTTTTGCCCAAAGCAGAGCACGCCAAGCAGTAAATTTGACAAGATATTCGATTCGCATTACAATATAGGGGTATATTCTGTTCAGGTACACCTGGGGAATATACCCCTTTTTAAGGTATATCTGAAAACAAAGAAAATGCCGGATATTTCGCAAACACAGACAGGATGTAAGGCAAAGAGCCGCAGGAATTCTTTGTGGATTCCAAGAGTTTTTAACGCAAAATCCCGCTGCGTTTGTAGAAACAGAATGGCAATACCGCATAATTCTAAGTGCCGATACGGCGAGCGAGGTGCGGCAGCTGCTAAGCCAAAAGCGCAGATAATACTTTGTGTATTATCGAGCATTTTGGCAACGCAAATGCCGTGCCGCAGCCGCCGGAGCGGTGCTTAAGCCGTCAGGCGGGAATTGTGCGGTGTTGCCAATATATTTTCGACGTTTCAGAGACACCTTAGGGCTATCTCAAAAGGAAGTGACCCCCCCTATGCCGGAAGGCTACACCCATGTGCGCACCGCCCAAAAGGCCGCGCATGCCATCCATTATAAATTGCAATGCCCCGCAGCGTTTGCCGCCGGTGCCAATGGGCCGGACAGCTTTTTCTGCTATGAAGTGTGGAAAAAGGGCCAAAACCGCACCTATAACCTGCCGCTGCTTGGCAACCGTATGCACGAGGATAAGACCGGCGCCTTTCTACTGGCCCTGCTGCACCACACCCACACCCAGGCGCAGATCGAGTATACGCTGGGCTTTTTGTGCCACTATGCGGCGGATACCGTTATGCACCCTTACGTTGTGTTCGTCAGCAGCCCCGGCCAGCCCTACGGCATGAAAGGCGGCCACGGCTACTTTGAAATTGCGCTGGATTCCACCCTGCATGCCGAGGATACCGGCGTTTCGGAGGTCCCGGCGGATGATTCCAGCCCGGTGCCGGTCGGGCAGGACCTGGCGGAAATTGCCGCATTGCTGCACCAGTGTATTCTGGAGGTATATGGGCAGGATATCAGCGTGGAAGCCCTGGCAGACAGCTTTTATTACACCTACGCCTGCGCCGCCTTTTCACCAGCCGCCACGGCGTGCGGCGGGCGTCTATTGGGTTCTGGAGCTGTTTTTTGGCGGGCGCGGGTTCATCACCGGGCATGTATCCCCGGCACACCTCAAGCTGAACCTGCCGGAGGATTGGACTGACCCCGCCACCGGCGAAGAGCGCCACGGCGGTGCCTTTGCCCTGCTGAAGGATGCCCAGCACCGCTGCGAGCTGTTTATGACGGCCGCCCTTGGCCACTGGATGGGCAAGCTGGACGAGAAAATTCTGGAAAAGACCCTTGGCAGCATGAGCTACATCACCGGTACCGAAACCGAGCAAAGCAAAAGCCAACAAGTGCCGGATGCGGAACAGGCAGGCGAAACCGCCTGACATCCCCGCGCCCGACCTTTGCGGATAGATTATTACAACACGAAAGGAACTAACACCTATGGTTCGTATTACGATGCAGAACGGAAAAACCATTGACATTGAACTGGATGCTACCGCAGCACCGATCACCTGCGAAAACTTTTTGAAACTGGTCAATCAGGGCTTTTATAACGGCCTGACCTTCCACCGCGTCATCCCCGGCTTTATGATCCAGGGCGGCGACCCGTCCGGCAACGCACCGGCGGCCCCGGCTGGCACATCAAGGGCGAGTTCCTGCAGAACGGCGTGAACAACCCCATCAAGCACACCCGCGGCGTGATCAGCATGGCCCGCGCTATGGACCCCAACTCTGCCGGCAGCCAGTTCTTCATCATGCACCAGGATGCTCCGCATCTGGATGGCCAGTATGCTGCATTTGGCCATGTTGTCAGCGGCATGGACGCTGTGGATGAAATCGCCGCAGCTGCCACTGACTGGAACGATAAGCCCCGCACCCCGGTCGTGATGGAAAAGGTCGAAGTTATCGGCTGACATCCTGCCGTAAAATTGTAACAAAAAGCGCATGTGCTGTTCCCGAACCGGGAAAGATGCACATGCGCTTTTGCGTTATGGATAACCGTTTTTCAAAAACAGCAGGGGAGCCGCTTACCCAAAGATGGAGCCCACGTTGCCCAGGAAAGATGCCACGCTGTTCAACTGCTGCTGCAGCTGGGCCACTGCGTCCATGGTGGCGGGCAGCTTGGCCATCACATCGTTCAGGGCGTCCACATCGATCTGGCTCAGCTTATCGGCAATGTCGGGCAGGGTCTGCATCATGCTGTCCAGCTGTTCGGTGTCCAGCTTGGCAAGGCTGTCCTGCAAGGTGCCGGCAATCTCGTTCACCTGGGCGCAGGTGATGATCACCTCGTTATACGCTGTGTTGAACCGCAGCAGCAGCCCGCCCATAATCAGGCAGAGCACCACCACAATGGCAATAGCGGCCCACAGCAGCCGCTTTTGGCTGCGCAGCAGGGCGCGGTTTTGTTGATCCTGCAATTCCAGCTGCGCTTCCACGCGGTCCAGCTGGTGCTTCAGGTCCAGGGCGTCCACCTTGCCGTCACCGGTTTCATCGTCAGTGGCATTCAGGGCGGCCACTTTGGTGTTCAGGGCATCGTCCATCTGTTTGTTCAGCTTTTCCATGGGGCAAAACTCCTTTCTTGTATGGGCTGCATGCGGCATGCTTTGGTTACTGTGGGGCTTTCATCTCAAACCAGAAGGTGGAACCTTTGCCGACCGTACTGTTTACCCCAAAGGGGAAATCATGCTGCTGCAAAATGGCCTTGGTGATGGAAAGCCCAACCCGGTACCGGTCTTGCCGGCATCCTGGCGGGCGCGATAGTAGCGGTCGAACAGGTGCGGCAGTTCCTCCGGCGGGATGCCGGGGCCGTGGTCCTCCACTTCCACCCGGCAACCGCCGTTTGGCATGGGGATAGCCCGCAGCACAAACACACCGTCCGCACCCATATGGTGGGTGGCGTTGCCCAACAGGTTGTGCAACACCCGTTCCATCATGGCGGGGTCGGCGCGTACCATGCATTCCTTGTTGGCTTCCAGCTGCAGCTTCCAGCCATTCTGCTCGCACACGGCGTCATAGCGGCCCGCGACCTCAAAGCAAAGCTGGCTCATGTCAAAATCAACGGGGTTAAGCTTTTCTGCACCGCTGGAAACTTTGCTCAGCTCCATCACGCTGTTTACCAGCGCGCTCAGGCGGTCAGTTTCGTCCACAATAATGCTGCACTGTTCGGTGCGCTTGGCCTTGTCATCGCCGGTAATATCGCGCACCGTTTCGGCATAGCCCTTAATCAGGGTCAGCGGGGTGCGCAGGTCATGGCTGACATTAGCCAGGATATCTTTTTCCAGCTGGGCGGAGCGTTTGACTTCCTGCGCCATGTGGTTGAACTCCCGCCCCAGCAGGCCCAGCTCATCATTGCGGACTACCGGCACCTGAACATCATAGTTGCCGTCGGCAATCTCGCGGGCACCCTCCGAAAGCTGGCGCATCGGGCGGGTGAACCACCGGCTGAACAGCGCCGCCACCAACAGGTTAGAGCGCAATCAAAAGATGGCAACCGGAATCAGCACACTGCGCATGACCTCGGCGGCTGTTTCAATCTGTGCCAGGCTGGCGGATACGATCACACCGTAACTGCGTCTTTGGTCAGGCAGCCCACCAGCATCTGCCGGTTGCGCCGGATTCAATAATTTTGTACAGCGAACCCTCATTGTACAGGGCATGGCGGGCCAGAATGGCGGTTCGGGTGTCTGGGGTATATACCGTCATGTTATCGCCGAAAGTGGCCATGCTGTTGTGTAAAATGCAGGGGTAAAGCCCCTCCAAAAACTGCACGCTGCGGCAGGTGTTATCGCTGATATCAATGCAGCAGTTGTCCACATTGATCACGCCGTTTTCCAGTGCGGTTTTCAGGTTGGACCAGAACGTTTCGTTCTGTAAGGTCAGGGAACCATAATCCCGGCTGGAAATCTGGCCCCCGGCGGAATCAATCATTCCGGCGATCACGCTGGATTCGCGTTCCAGCCGCTTTTGAATGTTGCGGTTGTACATGGGCTGCAGGCCATAGGTGATCAGCCCCCACACCAGCCCAAGGGTCAGCACAGTAATACCGCACAAAAACAGCATCAGCTGGCCCTGCACCCCCAGCGCCCAGCCATGGGTGTGCGGTGCGCTGCCCGGTTGCTTTGGTTTACGCAAAATCGCGGCCCCCTAACGTTACTGTGCGGTATCGGGGTCAAACTTGTACCCCACGCCCCACACGGTAACAATATAGCCGCGGCAGCTGCCAAGGTGGCTGCGCAACATTTTAACATGGGTATCTACCGTGCGGTCCTCGCCATAATAGTCATAGTTCCACACTTTTTGCAAAATTTTCTCGCGGGAAAGGGCAATGCCCTTGTTGTTGACCAGAAACACCAGCAGGTCAAACTCTTTAGGTGTCAGCGGGGCTTCCTGCCCGGCCACCTTAACGCTGTGGCTGGCAGTGTCGATCACCAGATTCCCAAAGGTATACACATTACCCTCGGCAACCGGGGCGGGCATGGTGCGGGCCAGTACGGCCTTCACGCGGGCAACCAGCTCCCGCGGCTGAACGCTTTACCACATAGTCATCCGCGCCGCCCTCCAGCCCGGCCAGTTTGTCATATTCCTCGCTGCGGGCGGTCAGCATGATCACCGGTGTCATGATCTTGCGGGTGCGCATCTCGCGCAGGCAGGTCATGCCATCCATAAACGGCATCATAATATCAAGGATCACCAGGTCAATGCCGCCGTTTGCCAGCTCGGCCAGCGCCTGTGTGCCGTCCCCGGCTTCGGCACAGGTAAAGCCCGCGTACTGCAGGTGCTCGCGGATCAAATCCCGAATGCGCGGTTCATCGTCAACGATCAATACTCTTGCCATTTCTAATCCACCTCATCTGGGCGCAAATCACCCTTGAGTTACTATTACTATACCATAATAACGGCGAACCGTGGAGAATTTGTGAAAACTTTTTAAGTTTTTTTCAAATTTTTATCCGCCACGGTCTATTACGCAAAACTGTACCGCAATTTTGCTCCGCCAGCTCTTGCAAGCCCGCGGGCAATGCGCTACAATATGGATGCAATGCCCGGTACATATTTTACAACGTGCGCCGGATGAAAAAAGGAAGTTGATCGCATGTTCTGGTTGATTTTGCTGATTGTTGTGGCGGCACTGTGCGCGCCGGTGCTGTTTTTGGTGGCTCCCGCCGCTGGCCGCAAGGAGCTGCGCACCCCCTTTGCGGGCCGCAATTTTGCCACCGCGGCTATTTTGGCAAGGATCAGCGCCCGCCGGAAAACAGCCTGCCCGCCTTTGCCGCCGCCGTGCAAAACGGATACGGCATGGAGATGGATGTGCAGTTCAGCAGCGACCGTAAGCTGCTGGTGTTCCATGATGATACCCTGACCCGCATGACCGGCACCAAAGGCTGGGTGCGGGATTACCCCTATGACCAGATATGCCAGATGCCGCTGAAAGGCAGCGCCGAGCACGCCCCGCTGTTCAGTGAGTTTTTGCAGACAGTGGACGGCAAAACCCCACTGATTATCGAGATCAAGAGCCGCCATGAATATACCGGCGAATATCTGGACGCCCTGTGCCACGCCACGCTGGATGGCCTGAAAGGCTACAACGGCCCCTATTGCATTGAAAGCTTTGACCCCCGCGTGGTCAAGCGCATCCGTAAATTTGCGCCGCAGGTACTGCGTGGCCAGCTGGTGGATAGTTACCGTGCTTACCGTAAGGAAGGCGCGAACCCCATCCATGCGTTTGTCATCAGCCACTGCTTTGGCAACTTTATGGCCCGGCCGGACTTTATTGCCTGGTGCCCGGACAAACAGAACTGGGCCGTGCGGCTGTGCGCCCGCCTTGGTGCCATGATGGTTATGTGGACCGCCCTGCCGGAGCATGACCAGGCCGCGCTGGAAAAACAGTACGATGCCGTCATCTTCCAGTGGTACCACCCGGAAGTCAAGTACAAATAAAACCGCAGTTCTAAATACAGCAGCCCCCTCATATCGTTGCGTAAAAGCATTGCAACGTTTTTGAGGGGGCTGCATTTATGTTTTTATTTACAGTTACCAAACCTGGTCTGCGGCAGGCGGGGGCGCTTGCCCTTTGCGCTGTCTGCCTGGCTGGCACGGTTACGGCGGCGGTGCGCCTGGCGGGCAAAAGTGTGGCTGCCAGCGCTACAGTGCAAACCACAATTGAAAATACCCAGGATATCGGCACCTACTTTACCGGCTACGGTTTTGAGGTGGACTTGAGCACCGCTGCGGTGGACAAAGTGAAGATCCCCAAAAAGTGGGACGACAGCTTTACTGCCTTTAACCAGGTGGTGGGGGAAAGCGGCCTGACCCTGGCGGACTATAAGGGAAAAACGGTGGAAAAATGGACGGTACTCTGCCCGGCACGCTCAGATGGCGCAACAGACACCTACTGTGTGCTGCTGGTATATAAAGCAAAGCCGGTTGGCGCCTACCTGCTGGAAAAGCCCTCCGGCGAGGTGAGCGGCCTGATTACCGCGGCCCAAACCGCCGCCGAAGCCGAACAGCAGGCCGCCGAAACCAGCGCCGCCCTGCCGGACGAGGCAGATTATCCCAGCGAGTAAGCAGGAAAGCGAGATATCGTCAGCCCACCGGCATAAAGCGTGTGACTGCTTTGTGCGGTGGGCCGTTTGGTTATGTGTTAGAAAATTGCGCTTTTGCCGTAGAGGTGCATAGTGTGCGCCCGCGAGTTTGCGGGCGGATGACGGGGTGAGATATTCAGTACAGCACAACATCCGGAACGGTGCAAGCATTGTCCCCTACGAATTATTTTTTATGTTGGCTGCTCTTTGCAAAATAATCCTGTAGGGAACGGTCTTAACCGTTCCGGAACGTTGCGGCAAACATGCCACTCAAATGCGCCGCTCGCTCCGCCGCCTTAATCCCACTCCTCCCCCGGATATTTCATCCCCCACTCCTTGCGCAGCCGGGTCATGATGTCCATCACATCCCGGCTGTAGCCAAGGCACATGGCGGAAGCATCCCTGGTCTGCACGGCGTGCTCCATATCCAACATTTCATAATACAGGGCATCCGCCGTGCTGCCTGCGGCAACTTCGGTGCGGGCACCGGTCTCAGCATCCACAATCACGGCCTTATCGGCACGGGGGTACTCCATGATTTCAATATAGCCTTTTTCACAGCTGATCATTGCGCGTTTGGGCTGCTTGGAGTGCATCGAAAGCGCTACTGTGGCCATCTGGCCCAGACGGTTTTGCAGCAAAACGGTTGCCTGTTCATCGGACCCGGTGGGGGAGGGCTTCCACTGGCTGAGGATGTTGGTGGGCGTTTCCTCCATAAAGCTGCGCACGATGGAAAGCGCATACACGCCAATATCCAGCATGGCACCGCCCGCCAGGTTCATATTGAAAAAGCGGTTCTGCATGTTGTATTCTTTGTAGCTGCCAAAGTTCAGCGTCATGATCTGCACTTTGCCCAGTGCGCCGCTCTGCACGATCTCCCACAGCTTTTTGTAAAGCGGCATGTGCCAGATAGTCATGCTTCCGCCATAATCAGGTGGTTGGCATCGGCTAGGGCGGCCATGCGTTCCAGCTCGGTGCTGTTCAGCGTGATGGATTTTTCCACCAGGATATGCTTGCCGTGGGTCAGAGCCTTTTCCATAAACTGGAAGTGGGTGTTGTGTGGGCTGGTAATGTAGATGATGTCCACATTTTCATCCAGGAACATATCATCAATGCAGTCGTACACCATTCAATACCGTACTTTTCCGCGAAGGCAACAGCTTTGGCGTGGGTGCGGTTGCCGACGGCATACAGCTTTTTGCCCATCTTCTGCAAAGTCTGTGCCATCTCGTTGGCAATCACACCGGTGCCAAGCACAGCCCAGTTCAAGTTATCTTTCATGGTGGAACCCTCCTATGGCGTTTCTCCAACTGCCGGGCAGCCCCGGCGGTTATTTATCTGGCCCCATTATACCGTGCAGGGGGGGCGCTTTGCAATGGGGCGGCGAACGCGGCAGATACAAAAAATCCCTGCCGTAGCAAACAGCAGGGAAAAG